>ERZ778496.715-NODE-715-length-29093-cov-10.950031_pt1 | contig 29093 bp, 19 predicted proteins | sample MGYA00433099_ERZ778496 | MGnify/ENA primary metagenome ERZ778496 (study PRJEB29527, sample SAMN07138962) | mouse gut metagenome | material: feces | host: mouse | place: China:Nanjing | collected 2016-01-25 ...
TGAAGGCAAAGGTAAGATTTTAATTCTACAAACACAGGTTTATTACCATGCGCCCTCCATTAGTCCAGCTGAGCCAAAATCCTCTGTAAGTAGTTGCAAAACAAAATGGTTAGAATGAGTATCTCATTCTAACCATTTCTTGCTTTTGGAGGTTCCTAGCAGATTCGAACTGCTGTAAACGGTTTTGCAGACCGGTGCCTAACCACTCGGCCAAGGAACCATATCTTGCGGTTAGCGAGTGCAAAGTTACAACCAATATTTTATCTGTGCAAATTATCTTCGCATTTTTTGTTGCGAACCTACTCTCAACTGGCATTTTTTGTTGCGAAGAGTTATTTTATGTGTATAGGAAGTTCTCTGATTTTCTCTATTGCAAGTATAAGTGCGGTCATTGATGCTCTTACAATGACGCGCTGACGATTGCCGGGAAAGTGGTGAGAGTAGCTGAATGTGCCGCCCGGTGTTTTTATACCTATGCATACTGTTCCAACCGGTTTTGCCTCTGTGCCGCCGCCGGGACCTGCTATGCCTGATGTGGCTATGGCACAGTCAGTGTCAAGAGCCATACATGCTCCTTCTGCCATTTCCTCAACCACCTGAGTGCTGACGGCTCCATATTTTTCAAGAGTTTCCGATGCTACGTCGAGCAAATGCATCTTGGCTTGGTTGCTGTATGATACTATGCTGCCGTTGAATACTTCAGAACTTCCCGGCACCGATGTTATAAGATGTGATATATTGCCTCCCGTGCAACTTTCGGCTGTAGACAGAGTGAGGCCATGCCGCTTTAATTCATCCTGCAGTATCTTTTCTACTGGTAAATCCTGATCACACAGTACGTTGGCTCCGAGTAGCCTGCACAGTTCCATGTGGCGGCGGTTTATTTCGGTGATAAGAAATGTCTTGTCATTATGTGTGCCGTCTATGCGCAGCCTTACCAGTCCGGGTTTAGGCAGGTAGGCCAGATGAAGATATGGCGGCAAAGAGTTTTCCCAGTCGGCAATTGTCATCGCGAGCAGTGATTCACTGTATCCTATGACAAGTACGGAGCGGTGTTCATAGCTAAGGTCTGACTTGAAGCGGTCAATAAGCTGAGGCACAATTGCCGTGTCAAGCATCTCCCGTGTTTCAAACGGAACCCCGGGCATGGCTATCAGCACTTTTCCGTCGCGTTCAAACCACATAATCGGTGCGGTGCCTACGGTATTCTGTATTATTCGTGCCGAAGTCGGCACGAGTGCCTGACGTGCCGTGAGGTCATTGAGTTTAAGCCCTCGCTGTTCAATGACTTTTTTTACGTTGTCGAGCACATCGGGATCCTCTTTGAGCTCGCCGCCGAAGTATGAGCATAGCGTGGCTTTGGTTATGTCGTCTTTGGTCGGTCCGAGGCCGCCGGTGGTAATGACTACGTCGCTTGACTGAAAAGCCCGGTCGATAGCTGTCTTTATACTGTCGGCATCGTCAGCTACAATCTGTACGTCGTTTACGTTCCATCCAAACGGATTAAGACGGTGGGCTATGTCGCCCGAGTTGGTGTCGATTACTTGTCCTATAAGGAGTTCATCGCCTATGGCAATCACTGATAAGTTCATTGATGGTAACTCTGTAAGTACTTTTAATTAAACTGTGACTCTTGCATACGGAGCCGCATCATAGTCGCAGAAACTGTTGTCAAGATATTTGAAATATCCCGCTATGGCAACCATGGCGGCATTGTCGGTTGTAAACGAACGTTCGGGAATGAATGCCTTAAGATGCTCTTTTGCGCAATAATCGGCGATGGCGGCTCTTACTCCTGAGTTGGCTGATACGCCTCCGCCTATAGCCACGGTTTTAACCCCCGTCTGTTCAACGGCTTTGCTCAGTTTGTCAAGTAAAATAGCTATTATGGTATATTGCAGCGATGCCGCAAGATCGGCTTTGTTGTGCTCTATGAACTCGGGGTCTATCTTAATATTATCGCGCAAGGTGTATAAAAATGATGTTTTAAGGCCGCTGAAACTGTAATTCAAACCGGGTATGCGAGGGCGGGCAAATCGGAATTTACGGCAGTCTCCCTCTGCAGCCAGACGGTCGATATGCGGTCCACCGGGATAGGGGAGACCCATAACTTTGGCGCACTTGTCAAAGGCTTCTCCGGCGGCGTCATCTATCGTCTGTCCGAGAACCTCCATGTCGCTCGGACTCTTTACCAATATTATCTGTGAGTTTCCACCTGATATAAGCAGACAGATATAGGGGAATTCGGGTACGTTGTCATCTTCCGTGTGTTTTATGTAGTGTGACAATACATGTCCGTGAAGATGGTTTACGTCTATGATAGGTACATCTAATCCAAGTGACAGTCCTTTGGCAAACGATGTGCCTACGAGCAGCGAGCCCAGTAGCCCGGGCCCTCGGGTAAACGCTATTGCCGACAATTGATGTTTGTCGATGCCGGCACGTTTCAACGCCGTGTCTACCACAGGTACTATGTTTTGCTGGTGTGCCCTCGATGCAAGTTCGGGCACTACGCCTCCGTATTCTTCGTGTACTTTCTGACTTGCAATGACATTGCTTAGCAGGATACCGTCGCGTATAACTGCGGCCGATGTGTCATCGCACGATGATTCGATTCCAAGTATTGTTATGCTCATTACTATAGTAGTGGAAATTGTTATGCAAACTTAGGCAGAAATTTTGAAATTTTGCCTTCATATTGAGGAAAAACTCCGCGCAATAAGAAAATATTCCACCGTTTTTATGTAAGTTTGCATTGAATTTAGGCATTGCGACGTGACAAAAATATATAAGATACTAAGGGCTTTGGTCGTTACACTTCTCGCAGCGGCGATAATATTGCCGGTTGCCGTTTATATATTATTGTCAGTCGATGCTGTACAGTCAAGATTGCGCGACATCGGGGAGCGTGAACTTACGTCGCTTCTCGGAGCGGAAGTAAACATAGGCAAGGTTGATGTGACTCCGTTCAATAAGGTGCTTTTGACCGATGTGTCGATTCTTACCGCTCCCGGCGATACCGCGGTTGTGGCCGACAGGCTCGGGGCGGGTTTTATGTTCTGGAAGCTGGTAGTGGACAGGAGATTGGTGTTTTCTTATGCTGAGATTATCGGCCTTGACGTTAAGTTATGGCGCGACAGCGTTGGCGCGCCACTTAATATCCAGCCTGTCATCGAACGGCTTATGCCCAAGGATAAGACCAAGCCTCCGGTCAATTATGATTTGCGCATCAATAATATCGTGGTGAGGCGCAGCCGCCTGAGCTATGACGTGAAGTCGAAGGCTGAAGCGGACAGACGTTTTGACCGCAATCATGTTGAGATCACGGATCTTAAAGCCGATATATTGCTGCCGCGTATTAAAAATGACGATTATGTCATAGATGTCAAGCGTCTGGCTCTTAAAGAGCGGTCGGGGCTTGAGATTGAATCATTTGGCGGAGTGTTCAGTGCTTCGACATCGCGGTTAAGCGTTAGTGGGTTGCGTCTCGAGATGCCGTCGTCGCTCCTTGAGTTTGCCGACATGGAAGTGACTTATGACGGGTGGCGCGAACTGGCTGACAATATGTTTAATCTGCCTGCCGACGTGAAGCTTCTTGACGGCAGCCATATCGCCACTTCCGATCTTGCATGTTTTGTTCCTGTGTTTGCCGGCATGAATCGCAGAGTCGATGTGTCGTTCGATATGTCGGGGCCATTATCTGATGTCAGAGTCCGAAATATAACCGCCGCCACTTATGAAGGTGACATGAGACTTTCGCTCTCCGGGAGAGTGTCGGGGCTGCCTGATGTAGGTAATCTGTCTGTTGCGGTGCCGGACCTGTCGGTTGATGCCGACGCATCATCGCTGGCCGATCTCATATCGTCGGTCGGTCCTCTCTCCGCCAAGTCATCCAAAATTATTGCCAATACGCGTCACATACATATGTCGGGCCGTCTTTCCGCGAAAAAGGGTGCTGTGGCATACGACGGGCTCCTGAATACATCCATAGGCAACATCGTGATTAATTCAAGCTATGACCGGGATATAGTTGAAAAACGCCCGGCTGAGGTAATGGCTGCTGTTGTGGTCGAGGAGCTGGAACTGAACCGTTTGCTTGATAATGATAAACTCGGTACGCTTACAGCTCACATGGATGCCGCCGGGCAGTTGGCAGACCACGATTTTACTGGTCATGTGTCGACATTGATCGACAGGGTCGACTATAATGGCTATGACTATAACAATGTCGATGCCAAGCTTGATATAAATGGCAGTGAATTTGACGGTTATGTCGACATAGAGGATGAGAACGTCGTGGCGAGGGCATCGGGTAAAGTCAAACTGACAAAGGGTGATTATGCCTGCAATCTTAACGTGAGCCTACGCGATTTCAGCCCTAACAGTCTTAGACTTACTGAAAGATATCCCGGTTACAGGCTTGCCTGCGATGTGTCGGCCGATCTTAAAGGCCGTGACTTCGAGAGCATGGACGGACGCGCTGAAGTAAGCCGTCTGCGCTTCGCTGATGCATCGGACAGCGGCATATCGCTTGAACATCTTACCATGATGGCTTCGGGGTCCACCGTTCCGCAGTATATATTGTTGCACTCCGATATATTTGATGCCCAGATCAAAGGCAACTATCGTTTCAGGCATATTGTCCCGACTGCGAAAGATATACTTTCAGAGGTATTTCCAGCTCTGTTCTCTACCGATGCCGGGCCGAAGCCACATGTGGCGTCGGCATATGACAACATGGCTTTTGATTTTAAACTTGACATAAAGGAGAACGAGACAACCGACCGATGGCTGCAGTTTTTCAAGTCGCCGGTAAGGATACTGCATCCTGTGGCTCTGTCGCTCGCCATGGATCAGTCCGAAAAGTCCATGCAACTGACTATTGACGCTCCCAACCTTTTACAGAAAAACAAATTCATAGACAATACTTCGTTATTGCTTGCCATAGACGGAGAGGAGCACATGTCAGAGCTTTTTGCGACAACATTGTATCCTACTGAAAAAGGGGCCGCGACTATAGCTCTGTCGTCTATCGGAGGCGACGACAAGGTCAACACACGTTTTGACTGGAATATAGACCGCAAAAGGGAGTTCAAGGGCAATGTCGACATATCGGCCGCATTTATGCGCAATGACGGCAATCTGGACATAGACATGGACATAAATGAGAGCCGCATAGTCTTGAACGATACTGCGTGGACGGTCAATCCGGCGAAGATATCGGTAAGTAAAGAGCGCGTGGTAATCGATGACATCGACATAGGCCGTCCCGACCAGTTTATACGTATCAATGGTGTCGCTTCCGCTGAACCTGACGATGAGATATGCATAAGACTTAATGACATAAATCTTGATTATATATTTGAGATACTCGATATAGGCAATGCTATGTTTGGCGGAGTCGCCACCGGTAATTTCTATGCTTCGGGGCTTTTCGGCAAAGAGCCTCGGCTACTGACTCCGGGGCTTCATGTCGACGGTTTCAGCTACAACTACGCGCTGCTTGGCGATGCCGATATTGTCAGCGGATGGAACAATGCCACCAAAGGTGTTGATATTATGGCTACCGTATCGCAGCCCAACGGTCGCAAGACTTATATCGACGGGGCCATTTATCCGATGGACGAGGCTCTCGACTTCCGCTTCAAGGCCGACCGCATTGATGTGAAATTCATGAAGCCTTATATGGAGGCATTTACTTCCGATATCAGCGGATACGCCTCCGGCGACGCCCGGCTTTACGGAACATTCAAATTCATCGACATGACAGGCGACATATTTGCCGAAGACCTCAGGATAAAACTTGACTTCACCAATACATATTATACTACTACCGACTCGATACATCTTACGCCGGGACGAATAGCTTTCGGTGCGGTGACGCTGCAGGATATGTTTGGCAACAAGGCACATCTGGACGGATGGGTCACACACAAGTGCTTCAAGGAGCCGGAATTTGAGTTCAATGTCACCGATGCACGTGATTTTCTGTGTTTTGATGTGAACTCGCGTATAAGCCCCGACTGGTATGGACGCATATTCTGCAATGGCATGGCTCATATAAAGGGGGTGCCCGGTTTCATAGATATGAATGTAAGCATATCCACTGCGCCTAAGTCGACATTCACGTTTGTATTGTCTGATACTGAAGCTGCCGACGAATACACTTTCATGACTTTCCGTGACCGTGACGGTATAAAGGGCGACCTTCTGCTGTCGGTAGAAGATCCGCGTGCTGCGGCTATGAAACGCTTGAAAGAGCACTATGCCCGTCTTAACATGGAGGACTCGTCGTCATCCATATACAGAATGAACCTGCAGGTCGATGCCACTCCCGACGGAGAGATGATACTTATCATGGACCCAGTGGGCGGTGACCGCATAAAGGCGCGCGGCAACGGTAATCTGCGCATCGAATATACATCGGCCGACGATGATATGCGTATGTTCGGTACGTATACTCTGGCGCAGGGAAGCTATAACTTCACTCTTCAGGATATAATAATAAAAGACTTTACCATAAAGCCCGGAAGTTCGATAGCCTTTCACGGCGATCCGCTGGCCGCCACACTTGACATTGAGGCCATATATTCGGTCAATGCCAATCTGAGTGACCTCGACGAGTCGTTTCTGCAGGACCGTGAACTGAACCGGACCAATGTGCCTGTGCATGCCTTGCTGAAAGTGAACGGCGATATGCGTCAGCCCGATATAAAGTTTGACCTTGAGTTTCCTACGCTTACTCAGGACACTTATCGCAAGGTGCGAAGTATTGTGAGCACCGAGGACATGATGAACCGTCAGATAATCTATCTGCTTGCCCTGAATCGCTTCTATACGCCTGATTATATGGGTTCTACGACAAAGGGCAATGAGCTTGTTTCGGTAGCGTCATCCACAATATCATCGCAGCTTGGCTCGATGCTCGGTCAGTTGAGCGACAATTGGAGCATAGCGCCCAACATACGCAGCGATCGCGGCGACTTCAGCGACATGGAAGTCGATCTCGCCCTGTCAAGCTATCTGCTCAATAACCGGCTGTTGTTTAACGGTAACTTCGGCTATCGCGACAAGACGTTGAACAATAATTCGTTTATCGGTGACTTTGACATAGAATATCTGCTCAACAAGAGCGGTAATATAAGACTTAAAGCCTACAATCGCTACAATGACCAAGCGTTTTATGTGAAGTCCGCTCTCACCACGCAAGGCGTCGGTGTGATGTTCCGAAAAGATTTCGACAACCTGTTGCGTTTCCTTCATCTGAAGAAGAAAAAGGATGTTTCCCGCCCTGATACTAATATGACAAAGATGCCGGTTGACAGTTTGAAGGTGAGTATTGAAGGGCTTGATTATTAGTGGACGGGGAGCGGTTTTATCTGTAGCCTGTTCAGGATTGCAGATGCTGTAAGGGCCGATATTTAAATGTAATTTACATATTTATTGTCAAATTCACTTAATAAGCGGTTGATTAGTATTAAATAGATTTAAGCAGTGCCATTTTATTAGGATTGGATTAAACTAAGCATTATTTTTGCGTCAAATAGAAAACGTTAAATTTTAACAGTGGAAATTTTAAAAATTAACATACCAATCTTTTTATGTTATGAATATCTACACTAAAATCGCATTATTGGCTTGTGGAGTGGCTATTGCCAGTTCAGCCTTGACGGTCGTTGCTGTCGATGCAATTGACGCCAATCGTGAATCTTCGGTTTTGACGGAAATATTGCCCCCGCGCAATAGTGGCGGAGCTTTATATACGGTATCCAACACTGTGACTCCGCCTACTGACTTTACCCATGCCGCCGAGAGTACTATCAACGGGGTTGTGAGCATAAAGAGCTATGCCACACCGCGCGGTTATGGCCGCAGTCAGTCTACTCCTTTCCATGACCCGTTTTTTGACTTTTTCTTCGGCTCGCCCGATAATGGAGGCGGCAACCGTCGTCAGCAGCCGCAGCAGCGTGAGAAGTCGGAGCAGCAGCTCGGTCTCGGTTCAGGCGTCATCATCAGCTCCGACGGATATATAGTGACCAACAATCATGTCATCGACGGTGCGGAACGTCTTGAAATCACGTTGAACGACAACCGTACTTTTAATGCCAAGGTCATCGGTACCGATGCATCGACCGACGTGGCGCTGCTTAAGATTGAGGCCAAGGACCTGCCGGTTATACCTATCGGCGACAGCGACGCTCTGAAAGTAGGAGAGTGGGTACTTGCCGTGGGCAATCCCTTCGGTTTTACATCTACAGTGACTACGGGCATAGTAAGCGCAAAGGCGCGCAGCATATCAAGCGCCACTAACGGACGCTCGATGGGTATAGAGAGTTACATACAGACCGATGCCGCTGTCAATCCCGGCAACTCGGGAGGTGCGCTTGTCAACATCAACGGTGAGCTTGTCGGTATAAACACGGCCATTTACTCTCAGACAGGTAACTATGCGGGATATTCGTTTGCCATTCCTACCTCAATGGTTACCAAGATTGTGACCGATATCAAGCAGTACGGTACCGTGCAGCGCGCCATGTTGGGAGTATCGTATCGCGAGCTTACTCCGCAGCTTGCCAAGGAGAAGGACATAACGGCTGTTAACGACGGCATACTTGTCGGCGAGGTGGTAGACCGCAGTGCCGCTATGGAAGGCGGTATTGAAGTCGGCGACGTCATCATAGCCATAAATGACAATTCTGTTCACAATACCGGACAGCTTCAGGCTGCCATGAGCAAGTATCGTCCCGGCGACAAAGTATCAATAAAATATGTTCGTAAAAACAAGACCTATACTACCAAAGTGACGCTTCGAAACAGTCAGGGCGATGTCAAGATGACAAAAGCCGATGACTTTACGGTGCTCGGATGTGCTTTCAAGTCTCTGTCGGCAGAGCAGCTTAGGGATTTCCGTATCACCTCCGGTGTTCAGGTGGTAGGTCTTAAGGACGGTAAGTTCAAGCAGGCCGGACTAAAGGAGGGCTTTATCATACTTGACATCAACAACGCACGTGTGAAAAATCAGGATGATGTCGAGAAAATTTATGACGCAATCATGAAGAGTGATAACTCCGACAAGGTTATGTTTATAACCGGTATCTATCCGACCGGACGCAAGGTATACTATGCCGTGGATCTGTCGCAGGAGTGACAGCCGTGATTGATTAAAGGAGTATATATAATCTTGAAAATCCCTAAAACATATAATTGTTTTGGGGATTTTCACGTTATTATGTCATAAGTTTATTTTAAAAATCGTCGTTACGAGGCGTGAAATTTGCAAAAAATTTTGTACCTTTGTACGTTTAAAATCATGTGTAGTTACAGATGAGACAATTAAAAATTACAAAGTCAATCACCAATCGAGAGAGTGCATCGCTCGATAAATATCTGCAAGAGATTGGTCGTGAGGACCTTATCACTGTAGAGGAAGAAGTTGAATTGGCTCAGCGTATCAGACAGGGTGACCAAGCCGCTCTTGAAAAACTAACACGTGCAAATCTTCGCTTCGTTGTATCTGTTGCAAAGCAGTATCAGAATCAGGGACTTTCACTTCCCGACCTTATCAACGAAGGAAATCTCGGCCTTATCAAGGCTGCGCAGAAGTTTGACGAGACCCGCGGATTTAAGTTTATCTCCTATGCCGTGTGGTGGATACGCCAGTCTATTCTTCAGGCTTTGGCTGAGCAGTCGCGTATAGTGCGTTTGCCGCTGAACCAAGTAGGTTCGCTCAACAAGATAAGCAAGGCCTTGTCTAAGTTTGAGCAGGAAAATGAACGCCGCCCGTCAGCCGAGGAGTTGGCCGATGCTTTGGATGTGCCGGTAGAGAAAATAGCCGATACACTCAAGGTACAGGGACGCCACATTTCGGTCGATGCTCCATTTGTGGAGGGTGAGGACAATAGTCTTCTTGACGTCCTTACCAACGACGATTCACCAATGGCCGATGCTACTCTCACTCAGGAATCACTCTCAAAGGAAGTGGAACGTGCGCTAAGACAATTGCATGAACGCGAGCGCGAGATTTTGAAAATGTTCTTCGGCATAGGTTGCCAAGAGATGACTCTTGAGGAGATAGGTGCTAAATTTGACTTGACCCGTGAGCGCGTGCGCCAGATTAAGGAAAAGGCTATACGGCGGCTCAAAGGTCAGAAGAGCAAGTTGCTCAAGACATACTTAGGATAATATTACAGGCCGCCAGCGGCTTGTAGATATCGTTAAAACAAGGATCTGCCATAAAGCAGGTCCTTGTTTTTATGTCATGACGGTGGTTTTGTGTACGCCGTAGTGCCGGCGCTCTTAAGGAAATGGCGTGTGTTTTGTGTGACAGTCGATATGTGAATCGACTCCGGTTTCTGCATTAACATGCGTTAAATGACGGTTTAAGATGCCTCATGACAGACGTTTGGGTCCGGGACAAAATGTTAATGCCCGATTGTGCATGAAAACGGTGGCCTGTCATATTATCTTTGCGGGAAAACAACCCTTTAACCAATCATCATATTATGAAACGCACGCCTAAATTCGACAAGGCATGGAGCGAGTCCATAGCCATGCTTCCCGCAGAACTTCAGCAGCCGCTTACCGATGCCATCAGGGAGTATCAGAAGACCGGTGCCGGTCCTGCCGGGCTGCATCCGATAGCACAATGCGTGTTCAATCTTCTTAAACCTGTGATAGACCGCCGGGCCAAGGCCGCGTCCTATCAGCGCCGTCGCCGCGAGGCCGCTGCTGGGGTGTACCGGGCACCCTCCGTCGTCGAAGCAGGTCGTCTTGTGAAGCAGGACCGTAAGTACATACGCCATCTTGCCAAGCGCTGCAGCCTTACGCACGGTCAGCTCAAGTCGGAGGTCGACCGAGTGTCGTCGCTGCTTGCCTGCAACGGCATAGACCGCATACCGCTCTTCCTGTACAAGGAGTACCTAGAACAGTACATAGCCGGCAATACGGCGCCCATGGAGTCCGGGCCTCCCTCGGCTCAAGGTCCGTTGGCCGTATGATACGTATGGCAGTCTGCGTGGCTTGTTTTTATATTTCGACCGGTCTTTCTGCCTTACCAACCGGATGAATCCGCCGGTCCGTTTCCTATATGTTGGCAGGAGTCCCGGGAAAAAATTACGCTACGGTCATCTCACGACGTCCGTAGCGCTGTAAACCTTAAAAATCTAATCCTATGAAAAAACGTAACAAAGGTAAGGCTTTTGTTGTAATCATGCAAATGATTAACTTGAAAATTCTCGAAGTTTAACCTAAATAATGTTAATATATTTTGAGTGCGCGCAGTTGAAATAAGGTTCGATTTGTCGAAAACTCCTTATCTAAAGCGGGTTGCAACCATTTGACTCTCATCAATGTTGCATTGTTAAAATAAAACATTAACTTTGCGATATGGCACAATTTAGAATAAATTATCTTGGCTGCGGTTCGGCTACACCTACACTGCGGCATTTGCCGAGTTGTCAGGTTGTGGATTTTCGCGACAATCTGTTTATGATCGACTGTGGCGAGTGCGCGCAGTTGTCAGTAAGGCGTCAGCGGCTGAAGTTCACACGCCTGAACCATATCTTCATCTCGCACCTGCATGGCGACCACTGCCTCGGACTTCCGGGTTTTATATCGACACTGGCGCTTACAGGCAAGGACGGAGGTGAGATTGTAATCCATACATTTAAGGAGGGCATGGAGATATTTCGGCGTATGCTCGGTTTTTTCTGTAAAGAGATGCCGTTTGACATAAGATATGACATAATTGATCCTAAAGCTACATCTGTGCTTATTGACAACGATGCTCTTACGGTGACCTCTTTTCCGCTTTATCACAGAATACCGTGCTGCGGATTCATGTTTGCCGAGAAGCCTAAACTGCGTCATCTTCGGGGCGACATGGTGCGTTTCCACAATGTACCCGTAAAGGAATACCGTGCTATTAAGGAGGGTAGCCCTTATGTGACTCCCGACGGACGCACTATAGCCAATGAACTGCTTACCACACCGGCCGATCCGTCGGTGAGCTATGCCTACTGTTCTGACACGGTCTATGACGAACGTGTGGCAAAGTCGGTGGAGGGTGTTCATACACTCTATCATGAGGCTACATACACTTCGGAGTATGCCGACAAGGCTCATGGACGCGGCCATTCGACCGCTGCCGAAGCTGCGCGCATAGCCCGGCTTGCAGGTGCTCGCCAACTTGTGCTCGGACACTTTTCGAAACGCTATACTGACGAGGCCGGACATCTTGAAGAGGCGCAAGCCATATTTCCCGATACGATTATTGCCTCTGAAGGCATGAAACTTAACTTATTATGAACTATAACGAAGATGACCGGCGCTTCATGGAACTTGCCCTGATGGAGGCGCGTACGGCATTTGATATGGATGAGGTGCCTGTAGGCGCGGTTGTGGTAAACAAGGGTCGTGTCATAGGACGCGGCCATAATCTGACGGAGACGCTTAATGACGTCACCGCTCACGCCGAGATGCAGGCTATCACCGCCGCAGCCAATACGCTCGGGGGCAAATATCTGCCCGACAGTACTCTGTATGTCACCGTCGAACCGTGTGTCATGTGTGCCGGAGCCATAGGGTGGAGCCAGATAAGACGCATAGTGGTGGGCGCATCTGATCCGAAACGCGGTTATTCCACGGTTGTGTCGCGGCCTCCGTTTCATCCCAAAGCGGTGGTTGTGACCGGTGTATTGGCTGACGAATGTGCATCGCTGATGCGTGCTTTTTTTGCCCGGAAGCGTTAAAAACAGGATTATAATACACCGGATTTTATAAATTTGCATAAGGAAAGTTACAATCATTTTTTTTCTGATGACGGATATTGAGAAATTACCATATGATGAGAGTGCGCATGCTTTGTCGGCGGCTTTGGAAGAGCGTATTGTAGTGCTCGACGGAGCAATGGGCACTATGATACAGCGCCACGGCCTTAGTGAAGAGGAGTTTCGCGGCGAGCGTTTTGCCACGTGGGAGTGCCGGCTTAAAGGCTGCAATGACCTTTTGGCGCTTACGCGTCCTGAGCTGGTCGAGTCGATACACAGGGAGTATCTTGACGCCGGCGCGAGGATTATAGCGACCGATTCGTTCAATGCCAATGCCGTGTCGCTTGCCGACTACGGATTATCGGATTATGCAGGGGAGCTTAACCGTTGTGCCGCTCTGGTGGCACGCAAGGTCGCAGACAGCTGGATGTCTGATAATGGGGGAGAACGGTGTTGGGTAGCCGGTAGTGTCGGGCCTACGAGCAAGTCGCTTACTCTGTCGCAGGGTTTTAATGACAGTTGTGAAGCTTTGACATGGGACGTTATCGCCGATGCCTATTTTGTGCAGTGTGGCGCTCTCATAGAGGGCGGTGTCGATCTTCTGCTCATGGAGACTTCTTACGACGGCCTGAATGCCAAGGCCGCACTGTGGAGCGCACGTCGGGCCATGGAGGCTGTCGGGCGCCGTGTGCCGGTCATTGTGTCGATGACGCTTACTGAGTCGGGCCGCACTCTTGCCGGTCAGACTCCGGAGGCCTTTGTCGCCACCGTATCGCATGCCGAACCGCTTGCTGTAGGGCTCAACTGCAGTTTCGGCGCCGACAGCATGGGCAAGTATGTAGAGGCGCTCGCTTCGGTACCTTATGCGGTGATTGTATATCCCAATGCGGGACTGCCGAATGAAATGGGAGAGTATGACCAGACTCCTTCCGATATGGCGAAGATGATAGAGCCTATGCTGGCAGGAGGCCTCGTCAACATAGCAGGCGGATGCTGCGGTACCACTCCGGCCCACATAGCGGCGATAGCCGGAGCGGCATCGCGCCATAAACCTCGCGCTATACCCCGGGGAGAGAGCGAGATGCTGCTTGCCGGCCTTGAGCCGCTGGCAGTGACGCCGTCGCGCAATTTCGTAAACGTGGGCGAGCGGTGCAATGTGGCCGGCAGCCGTAAGTTCCTGCGGCTGATTAAAGAGAACGGTATGGATGAAGCGGTAGGCATAGCCTGTCGTCAGGTCGATGACGGTGCCGCCATCGTTGACGTGAACATGGACGATGCCATGCTTGATGCACCTCATGAGATGACCCGGTTTATAAGCCGGCTCGGAGTCGAACCCGACGTGGCGAAGGTGCCGGTGATGATAGACTCTTCGGACTGGAACACCATAACCGCGGCGCTGAAGTGTGTGCAAGGACGCCCGATAGTCAACTCTATAAGCCTAAAAGAGGGCGAGGCCGCATTTCTGCAAAAGGCGCGCCACATAAAGGAGATGGGAGCTGCCGTGGTGGTTATGGCTTTTGACGAGGCCGGTCAGGCCGACACGTATCAACGGCGTGTGGAGGTCTGTGGCCGCGCATATCGTCTGCTTACTGAGGTTATCGGATTCAGCGGATGCGATATCGTGTTTGACCCCAATGTACTTGCCGTGGCCACAGGCATAGAGGCCCACAACTCCTATGCCGCCGACTTTCTCGACAGTGTGGCATGGATAAAAAGCCATCTTCCCGGTGCCAAGGTGAGCGGCGGCGTCAGCAATCTGTCGTTTTCATTCCGCGGTAACAATTATGTGCGTGAGGCCATGCACTCGCTGTTTCTCTATCACGCCATAGGGCGGGGTATGGATATGGCTATTGTGAATCCGGCCGCCATCATGAATGTCGAGGATATAGATCCGTCTTTACGCAAGGCTGTCGACGATGTGCTGTTCAACACCGATGCCGAGGCTACCGACCGCCTGATTGCCGAGGCCGAAAAACTGAAAGACGAAAAAATCACCGGCAGTAAAACCGCACCGGTGGCTGATGAGAATATATGCGCTGCCGACAGAATAGAACGCATGCTTGTCGCCGGTATTTATGAAGGCATGGAGCGTTATCTTGACGAGGCTATGAAAGAGTGCGGATCGGCGGTAGGTGTGATTGACGGTCCGCTTATGGCCGGTATGAACAGAGTCGGTGACCTGTTTGGCAAAGGAAAACTGTTTCTGCCGCAGGTGGTAAAGAGCGCCCGTACGATGAAGCTGGCCGTGACATGGCTTACTCCCTTTATAGAAGAGGAGAAGAGCCGTTCGGGGGTGTCGTCGTCGGGGCGCATGGTCATAGCCACCGTTAAGGGCGATGTACATGATATAGGCAAGAACATAGTGAGTGTGATAATGAGTTGCAACGGGGTTGACATGGTCGATATGGGGGTCATGGTGCCCGGTGAGGATATCGTGGCGCGTGCCGTCGAGGAGAATGCCGACTTCGTGGGACTCAGCGGACTTATAACTCCGTCGCTTGACGAGATGTGTCACGTGGCCCGTCTGATGGAAGCTCGCGGACTCCGGATACCGCTGCTCATAGGGGGGGCCACGGCTTCGGCCCTTCATACGGCGGTCAAGATAGCGCCGTGCTACAGCGGTCCGGTCATTTACACGCGCGATGCCGCCATGATGCCGTCGGTAGTACAGCGTCTTCTTAATCCTCATACACGCGGAGCCATGATGGAGGAGGTCCGTTCCGAACAGTCGCGGCTGCGAGAGGAGTACGGTGTTCATGAACCGCTGCTGTCACTTGATGAGGCGCGTCGGCGTAAGCCTGAACTTGATTATCCGTGCTGTCGTCCCGTTATGCCGGGTGTGCATGAACTGACGTTCGGTATTGGTGAGGTGCGTCGGTTTATAAACTGGAGGCCGTTTCTGTCGGCGTGGAAGCTTGATGCTTCCTATGCGTCTGTCATGGATATCGAGGGCTGCGATCATTGCCGCGCGCAGTGGCTTGCGTCGGTTCCCGCCGATAAGGTAAACAAGGCCGCCGAAGCCATGCAGTTGCTGAAAGAGGCCGGGCGTATGCTTGATGTGCTGGAGCGTGACGATGTGAAGCTGTCGGCCAAAGTGGTGCTATTGCCGGCCGGCTCTTCCGATGATACGATATTTGTGGATTATAACGGCGAGAGAATCGGGATGCCGGTTTTGCGTCAGCAACGCCCCGGTGCCGGAGGAGAGTGTGTGGCGTTGTCCGATTACATATGTCCTGTGGGGGATGGCGGTGAGCTGAAAGACTTTGCAGGCGTGTTTGCCGTCACTTCCGGACCTGTGATAGCCGATTGTATAAGACGTTATCGCGACGATGGCGACGACTACAAGGCTATACTTATGCAGACTGTGGCCGACCGTCTTGTCGAAGCCGCCACAGAGCTTATGCACCTTACTGTACGCAGAACGCTCTGGGGGTATGCCGTTGACGAGGATGACAATGAAGGCAATCGTCTTCGTCAGTACTATAAAGGCATACGTCCGGCCATCGGATATCCGTCATTGCCCGATCAGTCGCTTGTATTTGTTGCTGACCGCATAATTGATTATGCCGCTATGGGCATAACCCTGACTGAAAACGGGGCCATGTCACCAGCCGCTTCTACGACAGGACTTATGCTGTCGCACCCTGACAGCCGCTATTTTGTGACAGGAGACATCGACTCGCGACAGCGCGACGACTACATGAGGCGTCGCGGCATGTCGGAGGATGATATGGCTAAGTTTCTTCCGCGGGTGTGAGCGTGTCAGGGCTTAGGCAGCCTTGATGCTTCCAGTATAGGCAGATTGGTCTCGGTGGGCACGTATATGACCGTCTTGTTGTTTAGGTCGTTCTGCTGCCGTACCCATAGGTACTGTATATACGTGGGTGTGAGGCTTCCGTTCTCGATGCGTATGGCTTCGGCCGCACCTCGCGCACGTTCGATTTCGGCCTGTGCGTTTAGCTTCTCGGCTTCGAGATTGGCTTTGGCCTCTTCGATTTTTATTTTACGGTTTTGCTCGGCTTTGGCAAATTCGGCACGTCCCGACATCTCCTGTTGCCATACATTGTAGTACGGTATGGCTATGAATGCGCCGAGTATAAGCACTATGCCGAGCAGCACACACATTGCTGTCGTGAAATAAATTTTTGAATCAGGTTTCATTGCGTTGTTATATTGGTTTATTATGATTTATCAGTCTGCGCTATTTTTACGTATGCGTTTGTAAGCGTTGGCCATGCGTGTATGATAGCGGCGTTTTTTATAAGATGGCCCGTTGTACCGTCGGGCGAAGCCGGCCCAGTCTTTTTTGCGGAGAAAGCGGTCTATGCCTTCGCTCATGACGAAATTGACAAACATGTCGAGCTGGTCGTGCTCTGACCGCGACATGCGCATGACGAAATCCTCGCGTGACGAGGCTCCGCACTTCTTCCAGTTGAAGCCTCCAATCTGAAACATGCCCCAGAAAGTGCCGTCAATGGCAGCTGTCGAGTCGATTGACATAGCTCCTGCCAGCCGTGCGTGCTGGGCGGCTTGGCGTGAACCGTAACGGCGGGCGTTGGGACGGGCGAAAACCTCGCGATGGCTGCGTGAATACTTTGACAGTTTTATGCTTCTTCTTGCCGCCGCTCTCTTGAACATGGCGAGATCAAAATTGATGAGCGGCATGCCGGGAGCGTGAAAGCCGTTATGGCTACGCCCGGCCTCTATCTCCACTACGGCTTTTATGACGGCTGTCTCGACACCGAGCTTTTCGGCTGCTTTGCGGTAGTCCTCTTCCGACAGCCGCAGGCCGGAGCAGTCGTTCTGTGGCTTTGCCTTTGAGCAGGCGGTTACGGCCATACTGTCGGGCATGCCTGACACAACCGATGTGTCGGGGTCGGCTTGTAGCGATAACGCCGATATGACGGCAAGGCTGGCTATGAAGTGTGGCATGGCCTGTATCCATATAAAAAACGCCACAACTTTCAGCCACGTAATGGCCGGAGCTGTGGCGCTTTATGTTAATTGTTATTTGCCGAGCTCGGCTACTTTTTTAAGTATAAGGGTGAGCTGGTTCCAGAACTTTTCTACTGCCGGTATGTGCATCTTCTCTGACGGAGAGTGTACGCCACGCAGAGTGGGACCGAACGATACCATGTCGAGGTGAGGATACTTGGTGAGGAAAAGACCGCACTCAAGACCTGCATGAATGGCCTTTATGGCAGGTTTGACTCCATACAGCTCCTCGTATGCGTCGCTCGCGATCTTCATGATGGTCGAGTTCATGTTGGGGGTCCAGCCGGGGTATCCGTCGCCGTGGGTGACTTTTGCGCCTGCGAGAAGGAAGACTGACTCTACCTGACGGGCAATGTCCCATTTGCGCGACTCTACCGAACTGCGCTGGCTTGTGGTGACGAGGATGGTGGAGTCGGGCTGCATCTTGACAGCGGCAAGATTGGTCGAAGTCTCCACGAGGCCTTCAAGGTCATGGCTCATCGAGATTACGCCATGAGGACATGCGTAGAGTGCGCGTATAAGATTGAGGCTTGTGGTGCTGTCGATGGCGTACTGCGGTTTGTCGACACTTTCGATGGTGATCTTCATGCCGGGGTCGGTGGCTTTGTACTCGTTTTCAACGGCGGCCACAAACTCGTTGAAGGCCACGATGACGTTTTCTTTCTTGGATGAGGGTACGCCAAACACGGCATGTGCCGCGCGCGGTATGGCGTTGCGCAGGTTACCGCCGCTAATCTCGGCGAGGGTCACGGTTTCGTCGCATGTAAGTCTGAAGAGGAAGCGGGCGAGGAGCTTGTTGGAGTTGGCGCGTCCTTCGTGAATGTCGCCTCCGGAGTGTCCTCCGCTGAGGTTTGACAGGTCGATGTGGAACCAGTGATTGTCGGCCGGAGCCATTTCGCGCTTGTATTCAAACGTTACCGTTGTGTCAACTCCGCCGGCGCATCCGATAAATACCTCGCCGTCATCTTCCGAGTCGAGGTTCAGCAGTATTGTGCCGTTCATCATGTCGGCGCCAAGATTGTTGGCTCCGGTCATGCCGGTCTCTTCATCGACAGTGAACAGAGCCTCCACAGGTCCGTGCTCAAGTGAATCGTCGGCCATTACGGCGAGCGATGCAGCCATGCCTATGCCGTTGTCGGCTCCGAGAGTGGTGCCGTCGGCGTGTACCCAGTCGCCTTCTATGATGGTGGTGATGGGGTTGTTTTCAAAGTCGAAGTTCTTATCGTTGGATTCGCATACCATGTCCATGTGGCCCTGCAGAATCACTGTGGGGGCGTTTTCGTAGCCCGGAGTGGCGGGCTTGCTCATGACCACGTTTCCTACGGTATCGGTCTTTACGGCGATATTATGTTTGCTTGCGAAATCGAGCAGGAATTCGCGTATCTTTTCCTCCTTTTTCGATGGACGGGGAACTTTTGTTATCTGGTCAAATATCGACCAGATGAGAGTCGGTTTCAGATCCTTGATTGTCATAAAAAATATACTTATTGTTTAAGATGATGCTTTAAATCTCGGCCGGAATGTGTATAAAATTGTTAAATAATTCACATTTCGCACCCTAAGTTACAAAATAAAATTTAGATATTACCAAAATTTATTTTCCTTTCTTATATTTGCACCGTAAAAACGTAAAGACATAGTGAAACTCGTAGTATTGTCAATAATATTGCTTGCTCTTGCAATGGTGCTTTTAGGAGTAAAAGTATTATTTGTTAAAGGCGGACGGTTTCCGTCAGGGCACGCCCACGATATACCGGCTTTACGTGACAAGAAAGAAAAATAAACTAAAAATTACATTAACATATTACAATGAAGAAACTCGCACTTTGTGCCAAGTCACTTATGCTCATGTTGGCAGTAGTAGCTATGTCATGCTCCAACAACGCCCCCGCCGACAAACAGAACGCAACACCGGCATCTTCTGAAAAAACAGGTTCGTTAAACATACGTTATATTGATGCCGATTCTATCGCGGCTCACTATAATCTTGCAAAGGACTTCAGCGAAGCACAGTTGCGCTCGATAAGCAAAATAGACAATGCCCAGCGTACACGCGGAGCCGAGTTGCAGAAGCTTGCCAACTCCATCCAGCAGAAAGTGAACAGCAACGGCTACCTGTCGCAGGCAAGCTATGAGGAAGACATGAAAAACCTCAACAAGAAGCAGGCCGATGCCGAAAATTACCTTGCCAGCCTTCAGCGCGAGGCCCAGCAGGAGATGCTTCAGCAGCAGATGCAGCTCAGCGACTCAATAGCAGCTTTCATAAAGGAATATAACGCCAAAATGCACTATGACATGATACTCTATAAGGCTGCCGGCGTATATTTCAACCCCGAACTTGACATCACCGACGAAGTCATCAAGGGACTTAACGCACGCTACAACAAGGTAAGCGAAAAATAAGTAACCGCACGCTACATAACAATACAAGGACACACCCTTTACGGTGTGTCCTTGCGTGCATTTACGGGTAAACTTAACGCCGGTTCATGGCGTTTAAATAAAAAACGCGATAAAAGGGCGGGTTAATGCCGCTTTTTGATTATTTTCGCATAACGGTTTATTTATTGAGAAAATGGATACTATAAAGGTTAAAATAATAAACAGGTCGGGTAACGAATTGCCCGCTTATGAGACCCCTTCGTCGGCGGGTATGGATGTCAGGGCGGCCCTTAAGGAGCCTGTGACGTTGAAGCCGCTGCAGCGAGCTCTTATACCTACAGGACTGTACATACAGTTGCCTCACGGCTACGAATGTCAGATACGTCCCCGTTCAGGACTGGCTCTGAAGCACGGCATATCGCTCGTCAACACTCCCGGTACCGTCGACTCCGACTATCGCGGAGAGATTGGCGTGATAGTGATAAATCTTAGCGACGAGCCTTTTGTAATCAATAACGGAGAACGCATATGCCAGATGGTCATAAAAGAATATACCCGTGTCGACTGGGAACCCGTGGAGCGCCTTGACGAGACAAAACGTGGTGACGGAGCGTTCGGACATACCGGTGTTAACTGACTTTATACATTTGCAATATGACTTCCGGACTGCGAAACATACTTATTTTGCCGGCTGCGGTAATGATGCTCTTTTCGGTGCTTTCGGGCACGGCCAAGAATGTGGCGTTCAATCACCGTGCCGACGAGTTGAAAGCCGACTATCTGTTTATGGAGGCTTTGCGCCATCACGAAAAGGATGATGATGACGCTTACTATGATTTGCTTCGCAGAGCCTACGAACTTGACCCGTCCAATACCGATGTGGCATTTTATCTCGGTTACTACAGCGTCATGATAGCCCGTGAGGACTCTGTGACATTTCAACGCGGCTATGATATGATGAAAAGCCACTTTGACAGCAATCCAGCGGATTTTTATTGTAATTATGTATACGGTTCTATCAATGACCAGCTCGGGCGTCGCGACGAGGCTCTGCGGGTGTGGTCGGTGATGGACAGTGTGTTTCCTGCAAAACCCGATGTGGCCTATAAGCTGGCCGAGGCGCTGGTGGCGTCGCAGGATTCATCCAATGTGGCCAAATCAATCGATGTTTATAGGCGCATAGAGAAAGCTCAGGGTAAAAACATACCTATATCCACAAGGAAGATCAGAGCTTACTTCGTGTCGCAGGATACAGCCTCTATATTCGGCGAGGTGAAGGAGCTTCTGGCATCCTCACCGCGAAGCTCTGAAAACAATGTTTTTGCCGGCGACATATATGCCATGTTTTCAGAGCGTGACTCGGCCCTGAAGTACTATAACCGTGCGTGTGAGATAGACCCTACATCGGGGCTTGCCTATTACTCGCGCGCCAACTTTTACAAGTCAATCGATGACAGTGTGAGCTATGACCGTGAGGTGTTTCAGGCCCTTAAACAGGAAAGCCTTGAACTCGACACTAAACTTGAACTGCTTACCGGATACATACGTGCTCTGTATGAGGACCCGGCGCAACAGCCACGCATTCAGGAGCTGTTTGCCACTCTTCTTGAACAGCATCCACATGAGGTGGCCATACACGACCTGTACTGTTCTTACCTGATAGCGATAGAGGACTATGAGCAGGCGGCTGAGCAGATGGGTTATGCCGTGGATATAGATCCGGCGTCGGAGGACCGTTGGCGTACGCTTATGAGTCTTGACATACAGAACAATGATTTTCAGAAAGCGGTGAAAGAGGGAGTACGTGCCGTGCGCTATCATCCGCAAAGTCCTCTTATCAATCTTGTGCTCGGGTCAGCCTATACGCAGCTTAAGGAGTATGACAAAGGGCTGGCTGCATTAAACAGGTCGCTGGAGTATACTGACTCGGCCGACTATGAAGCCGTGTCGCAAGTTCTGTCATCAATAGGCGACGCATATTATGCCAAAGGCGATGCCGACTCTGCGTTTGTGTGCTACGACAAGGCTATAGCTATCAATCCGTCCAATCTTCTGGCCTTGAACAATTGCGCCTACTACCTTGCCGAAGCTGGCAAAGACCTTGATAAAGCCGAGCGCATGAGTGCCGTGACAATAAAGGAGGATCCGGAAAATGCCACATCTCTTGACACTTATGCTTGGATAATGTTCAAGAAAAACAACTATGTGGAGGCTATGGCTTATATTGACAAGGCTATCGAGTATTCACCGGAGCCGTCAGAGGAGCTGTTTCATCATGCAGGCGACATCTATTTTATGAACAAGGAGTATGAGGGCGCTATAGAATTCTGGAAAAAAGCTCTTGCCCTTGATCCCGATAACGAGCTTCTTAAAAAGAAGGTGAAGCATAAAGCATACTTTTACGAATAACCGACTGCGGATCAACGAAACTGTAAATGAAAAAATCATCACATTTAATATTTATTGCTATACTCTTGGCCGCGGTTGCGTCGGGATGCCGTTCTTCGCGTGAAGCGATGCGCGTCGAGTCATCGTCAGAGCTTCCCGAGGGCGCCTCATTGCGTAAGCATTACGAGCGGCTGGTGAAGTCATACGGAGAGTGGACCGACGTGAGTGTACCGGTAAGTATGGCTATATCTTCGCCACAGAATGTGTCGGTGTCGGGGCGGGTCATTATGGTGCGCGGCAAGTTGATCGACATAAGTATGCGTATGTTCGGATTCGAGGTGGGGCGTATATATATAACTCCTGACTCAATGTTTATGAAGGTTAAGCCGGGCAAGACCTACATGGCTGAGCCGTATTCCATAGTCTCCTCTCATGTGCCGCTGTCGATAGAGAATGTTCAGGACATGCTGATAGGGCGCATGTTTATGCTGGGCGATGATAAGCCCGGCGGAGCCGGCTACGGTAGTTTCGATATCGAGGCATCGGGAGGGGAGGCGCGTGAATGGCTCGCCATACCGAAAACTCAGCCGTCAAAGGCTCATTACGGTTTTGCCGTGGGTTATGATGACATAGTGAGGACGCTGATGATAGCCGTGACCGGTTCCGATGTTATGTGCACGGTAAAATACGATGATTGCGGATATTGGGCTTCGGCTGGAGAGCTTGCGTCGGCGGTTGATGTAAACGTTGCCGGAAAGAACCGGGTGCAGGTGTCGCTTCAGTGGAAGTGGGCGAGTGCCAAATGGAATGAAGGTGTCGATGCCCGATGGACCGCTCCGTCGGGATACCGGCGCGTGAAAGTGGCTGATATATTGAAAAAGGGTATTTCGGAGTAAGAGGAAAAAAGGTATGTTGAGGCATTTGATGATATTCATGCTGGCATTGCTGCTCGCGGGCGGCGACGCTTCGGCCGCGCGCAAGAAACAGCGCAATATGAGCAGTGTGAAAAAAGAGCAGAAAGCTACGCAGAGAGCGATAAAACTCACGGCGGAGCAGATAGAAGCCAATGCTAAAAAGACCGGACGTACACTTAGCGCTCTTAATGCCCTCAATGCCGAGATAACGCAACATAACAGGTCGATAACCGAGATATCAGTGCAGATCGACTCTATAGATGCTTCAATAGCGGTTATCAGTGACTCGATAAGAATACTTGACGAGCGTCTTGAGATGATGCGCGCAAGCTATGCCAACTCGATAAAGAGCATGCACAAAGCCAACAGCGGTTCTATGTCGGCACTGGCTTTTATATTTGCATCAGACTCTTTTACCCAAGCCTACAGGAGGGTGAGATATCTGCGTGAATTTTCAGCGTGGAAAGATAAAAAAAGTGCTGATATAAAGGAGGCTCAGGCACAGCTTGACGGTCAACGCAAGCAATACTCTGCGCTACAGGCTGACAAAAGTGCGGCTATGGCTAAGATGACGTCGGCCAAGGCTGATCTTGAGAAAAAGCAGAAAGAGACATCGGTACTGGTGGCGCAGCTAAAGAAAGAGGGAGCGAGCCTTAAAAAAGTACTTAAGGAAAAAGAGGCGCAGGCCCGTGCGCTTGATGCCGAACTTGACAGGCTGATAGCCGAGGAACAGCGGCGTCAGGAAGCTGAAAGGCGTAAGGCCGAGGAAGAACGACGCCGGCAGCAGGAGAAGCAGCTTGCGCAAGAAAAGTCCAAGAAAGATAAGGCTAAAGAGAGCGAGACCAAAAGCAGTACCGCCAAGACTGCGCCGAAGCCTAAAGCATCACCGGCCGCCAATTACGCCACGGCAGAGGCCGACCGTAAGCTGACCGGCAGTTTTGAAAGCAACAAAGGACGGTTGCTCTTTCCGGTAAGCGGTAAATATAAGATAGTACGTCCTTTCGGACGGCACAAGCATCCCGACCTGCCTCATGTGGTGACTGACAACAGCGGCATTGATATAGAAGTTCCGGCTGGAGGCAATGCACGCGTTGTATTCGGAGGCACTGTGTCGGCTATATTCCGTCAGCCCGGTTTCAATACCATAGTCATGGTACGCCACGGAAGCTATCTGACAATCTATGCCAATCTTACCGACATACTTGTCAAGAAGGGCGATGCGCTTAAACAGGGACAGACTATAGGGCGCATATACTCCGATCCTGATGACGATAACCGCTCGATACTGCACTTCGAACTCCGAAAAGAGACACAGAAACTCAATCCGTCGGCTTGGGTAAGATGATGAGACCTGTAGCACGGCACTCCATGTCGAAGCGTGTGCTTTCGACCATCGGTGTTTTTGGAGGAGCGCAGGCCGTGACAATATTCTGCTCACTTATTAGAATAAAACTTGTAGCGCTGTGGATAGGCGCGGCAGGAGTGGGACTGTTTGGCCTTTATAACGCCGCCGTAGAGCTTATAGCAGCAGTTACGCAATTTAACATGCGCAGTACTGCTGTGCGCGACATCGCTTTGGCTCGACTGACGGACCGTGCGCACATATTTGCGGTCGTGCGCCGCTGGGCTTGGTTTCTGGGACTTTCGGGAGCATTGCTGACGCTTGTGTCGGCTCCGATGCTTAGTCGGTGGACATTTGGCGACGATGCCCATTGCGGTGGTTTCATGTGGCTGTCGGTGGTGCTGTTGATATCGTCGCTTGCTGGCGGTGAGCTTGCTATTATGCAGGGAAGCGGTCTGTTGCGGCGTCTTGCCCGTGCTTCGCTGTGGGGAGGCGTGGGCGGCCTTGTGCTGTCGGTGCCGCTGTTTTATTTTTTCAGATTAGACTCTGTCGTGCCGTCGATTGCAGTGTATTCTCTCGCTACCCTTGTAGCAGCTTTATTTATACGCGAGCGGCCTGAAAAAGTACATATGTCTTGTCGTGATACGATGATGGCGGGCGCCGGATTCATAAAGCTCGGTGCATGGATGACAGTGTCGTCTTTTATGGCGGTGCTTGCGCAATATGCCATAGTAGCTTATATAAATACAAGAGGAGGCATGGCGGAGACCGGATATTTTCAGGCCGGATATACTCTGGTCAACCGTTATGTGGCTGTTCTTTTTGCAGCTATAGGCATGGAGTTTTATCCTCGTATAGCATCGTCGGTACGGTCGGGCAGGACCACATCGGTTTATGTCAGTCATGAGATTGCGGTTATTTCGGTATTGCTCGTTCCGGCAGTGGTTTTATTTATCGTTTTTCGCCATATGATAATATGGTTGCTTTATACTCCCGATTTTTATTGCATAGAGACCTATATTTCTTGGGCTGTGGCCGGAATGCCGTTTCGTGCGGTAGGGTGGTGTATGGCTTACGTTATAGTGGCGCGTGGCGACGGTCTTGTATATATGCTGACCGAGGTTACGAGTGCTTTGGTGTACTTTTTCGCGAGTGTGGTGCTGTATGGTCGTTACGGCCTTGACGGTGCCGGTTACGCCTATATCATATGGTATGCTATATATATGTGCATAGTAGGCGCGGTGTATTTCGGCAGGTACGGGTTGCGACTGTCGTATCGTGCGGCATGGCTCGTTGCCGTGTCATCGGTTGCGGGAGCGTTGTCGGTATTGCTGACGCTTTAATACCGTATGATTATGCTTTAACATATTTGCCGGGCTTTTGCTGCCGGAGTATATTATAGATAAATAGAAAGGACTGCGCACAGCGCAGTCCTTTTCGTATCAGATTGTCATTTTATGGCAAATTTCAGTCTTCGTTGCGGTCATCACGACGGCGGTCGTCACGGCGGGGGCCACGACGGTCATCACGGCGGCGGTCATCGCGACGACGGTCGTCACGACGGGGTCCGCGGTCACCTCGGGGAGCACGCTGGGGCTCTACGTATCCTTCGGGCTTCTCCATCAAGGCGCGCATGGACAGGCGGTACTTGCCGGTCTTCTTGTCGATTTCGATAAGCTTGACCTCTACCGTGTCACCTTCTTTCAGGCCCGAAGCCTCCATGTTCTCAAGACGCTCCCAGCTGATTTCAGATATATGAAGCAAGCCGTCGCGGTTGGGCATGAACTCGACAAACGCACCGAAATCAAGGATAGAACGCACGGTACCGGTGTATACTTTGCCCTCTTCGGGAAGTTCCACGATGGCGTTGATGAGTTCGAGAGCTTTGTCCATGGCTTCGCGGTTGTTGGCTGCGACTTCGATGTAACCGGCATTGTCGATTTCATCGATTGATACTGTAGCGCCGCTGGCTTCCTGAATACCTTGAATGATTTTTCCGCCCGGGCCGATGACAGCGCCGATGAGGTCTTTGGGTATTGTCATGGTGACTATCCGCGGTACGTGAGGCTTATAGTCTTCGCGCGGTTCGGCGATCGCTTCCTGAATCTTGTCAAGTATGTGCATGCGACCGTCGCGAGCCTGAAGAAGAGCCTTCTCAAGCACTTCATAAGAGAGTCCGTCGACCTTGATATCCATCTGTGTAGCAGTGATACCGTCGCGTGTGCCGGTAACCTTGAAGTCCATGTCGCCGAGGTGGTCCTCGTCGCCGAGTATGTCGGAAAGAACGGCATATTTAGCTCCGTCAGTGTCGGTAATAAGCCCCATGGCTATACCGCTGACGGGTTTCTTCATTTTCACGCCGGCGTCAAGAAGTGCCAGTGTGCCGGCACATACTGTGGCCATTGAGGAAGAGCCGTTGGACTCAAGAATGTCGCTTACTATGCGGCATACGTAGGGGAAATTGTCGGGGAGCATGCTCTTGAGGGCGCGGTGAGCAAGATTGCCGTGTCCTACTTCGCGACGTCCTACTCCGCGCTGCGGTTTGGCCTCACCGGTAGAGAAAGGAGGGAAGTTATAGTGGAGGAGGAAGCGTTCGCGTCCTTGGTTGAGCACATCGTCGAGTATCTTTTCATCGAGCTTTGTGCCGAGTGTCACAGTGGCAAGGGCTTGTGTCTCGCCGCGGGTGAACACCGCCGATCCGTGAGGTCCGGGAACGTAGTCGGTCTCGATCCAGATGGGGCGTATGTCGGTGGTCTTGCGGCCGTCAAGACGCACACCTTCGTCTAGGATGCATCGGCGTACGGCTTCGCGCTCTACGTCATGATAGTAGCGTTTTACGAGAGGAGCCTTTGCCTCGCGTTCCTCTTCGGGGATAGACTCGATGTACTCGTCGCATATGGCGTCAAACGAGTCCTGACGCCAGTGCTTGTCGGCACATCCGGCCTTGGCTACTGCATAAGCTTTGTCGTAGCACTTGTCATGCACATCCTTGCGCAGGTCTTCGTCGTTTACTTCATGGCAATATTCACGTTTTACGGTAGTGCCGGCTTCTTCGGCAAGCTCCATCTGAGCCTTGCACTGAATTTTGATAGCTTCGTGAGCGGCTTTGAGGGCGGCGAGAAGATCGGCTTCCGATACTTCTTTCATTTCGCCTTCCACCATCATGATGTTGTCATATGTGGCGCCGACCATAAGCTCCATATCGGCCTTCTCGAGCTGTGCGAAAGTGGGGTTGATGACGAATTGTCCGTCAACGCGGGCCACACGTACCTCTGAGATGGGGCCGTTGAAAGGTATGTCGCTGACGGCGAGAGCTGCTGAAGCAGCCAGACCGGCCAGTGCATCGGGCATGTCTTCGCCGTCGGCCGAGAACATGATGATGTTCACAAACGTGTCGGCGTGATAGTTGTCAGGGAAGAGAGGGCGGAGTACGCGGTCAACGAGTCGTGACGTAAGGATTTCATAATCCGAAGCACGGCCTTCGCGTTTTAGGAATCCGCCGGGGAAACGTCCGTTAGACGAAAATTTCTCTTTGTATTCAACTTGCAGGGGCATGAAGTCAACCCCTTCTCCGGCTTTCTTTGCCGAAACAACAGTTGCGAGGAGCATTGTATTGCCCATGCGCAACTCTACCGCTCCATCGGCTTGCTTGGCCAGCTTGCCTGTCTCAAGGGTGATGGTACGTCCGTCACCGAGCTCGATGGTTTTCTTAATAGGTTTTGCCATAAAATAGTTAGTCAGTGTTCTAAAAAATCGTACAAAGATAGTGATTAAAAGTTATGCTGCCAATTAAAATGTTACAATTATTTGAATTCCTCATAACTTACGGGTTCAGGTGCTGCTATAAGGTGATTAGTGCGTGGAAATGAGGAGTAATAAGACTTTTTGGCAGAACAACCGTATTTTAGCGGCCGATGCTTTTTCTATATCATATTAATAAGTATTGTATAGTAATGGGGTAATCGATATCGGATATTTACGGAGTTGAAAAAGCCGATATGGCAAGCCTGAAAATAATGGCTGCATATTGATGCATATATTGATCGCATGACGATTTTTCCTGAAGGCTTACCTGTAATTAGTGGGTCAGCACGAGTTGCTTGCCATAACCTGACGCGTGGCGGAGGGATATTCTGTCGGTTTTGGCATGAAAAATCTCCAGATTAAGCTGTGACGCGCTTTTTTAGACTCTTATCATATTCAAACAAAACCAATACTCTAATGGCTTCTGTAAAAGTAAAGTTTCGCCCATCTGGAAAAGCCACTCTACTTTGACCCTTTTGGCCAAACAGAATTTACCCACCT
>ERZ778496.724-NODE-724-length-28801-cov-7.123982_pt1 | contig 28801 bp, 17 predicted proteins | sample MGYA00433099_ERZ778496 | MGnify/ENA primary metagenome ERZ778496 (study PRJEB29527, sample SAMN07138962) | mouse gut metagenome | material: feces | host: mouse | place: China:Nanjing | collected 2016-01-25 ...
GAAAAATTTTTTTAACATTTTTCATTTTGCCTATTGACATTTCTTAGCTGGACTTATTCTGATAATAATCTTAACATAAAAGAATTGCTTTTTCTATCACTTTCATATATCTTTCATATAAAATGAAAACTATTTTCTTAAGCTTTACTCAGAGTATTTCTCTCTGGATTAATCTATGTACCTCTAATTCTAGCACTATCTCCAGAGCCGTGACCGTTTCGCAAAAGGTGGAATCCCATGCGTCAAAATGCTGCAAGCCGTTCTGTGCCAGAGTGTCATACTGCAAGCACTTCTGGATGGAGCACATCTCTACCATTGAGTTCGAGATAGGCATCCCCGTGCCACGGTTTCCCGTGATTTCGTCCAGATATCGGCATTTCATAAATAAGTCGCTTGACTTCTGGGCTTCGGTCTGGGCGATGCCGCATCTTGGTGTAGAGGTACAGATTTTTGTAAAAATGTTTCTCATCTATAAAGAGCCTGTCTACGCCTAACTGTTCAAAATCAATTACTGTGTCCTTTCTTTTCGTGTCGTTGAGTTTCTTTAACTTGGCTTCAATGCCTTTCCTCGTTTTCATGAGCTGCTTTACCATGAACTGCTCGCCGTGGGACTTCTGTATCTCGTTAATGCCCATTTCTATATCGTTGAACTGCTGTTGTAATTGCCCCTCTGGCGTTCCTCGCTCATCTGGATTATCTCGAACTGCAAATGCCCGATAATCACGGCATCAAAGTCCCCCATGGCAATCCTGCCGCAAAACCTCTTGCGGTTGGCAGTTTCAAAATTCTGCTTGGTGGTGAAGAGGACATTGGCACTCGGAAGCCCACTGCCCGACAAGGTGATTGAAGACGACAAACATGGATTTCTGGCACAAGACTAACCGCTTGCTTTCCTGTGCGGCGGCTACCATCTCAAAGGATGTGCGCCACCCCTGCGACTAAAATCACAGGGTAGACAGCTCTAAGCCTTTGGTAGAGAGGAAATGGGGCTATGTTGGGATAACCACTCTGTCAGTCGCCTCCAGTGCGTTGACGGTGAGCATGCCAAGACTCGGCATACAGACCACGAATACATAGTCGTAGTTCTAGTCTGTGGTAGCCGAGGGACATGGTTAGGTTCGCCTGTGCATCGGCATCAATCAGCAGGACTTTCCTTCCCTGCTGTGCCAGAGTTACGCCCAGACTTACTGCCGTGGTGTTCTTGCCGGCACCGCCTTTCTGATTGGTTAAAGCAATCACTTTGCAATTTGACATAGGATACGTCCTCCTTTCGCATAGGTTTAGCCGCTTTATCAAGGCGACTATGTAACTGCACTAAAGGATGAAGGATGCAAAAAGCCGCTTACTCTTAAAATTCATAAGAATAAGCGGCTTCATGGTGCTGTGCCTTAGATATATTCGATTTTCACTTTCTTTATCTGGGCATTGGCTACTTTGAAGATAATCTCGTCAACGCAGTCCCGTACCTGCCCTGCTGTCTACATATAAATGGGGGTTCTTTTCCCTCATACCGTCCACCGTCCTTTCTCGGCTACATTATACCGTCATGGGGAATCCCCCGTCAAAACTGTACCTTTGCATTTCTTGGTATTTTATCGTATCAAGGCTCATTCTCCAGTTGTAAATAAGTAGTAAATAGGGGTTGCAATCCTCAAGAAATGCGGGGAAATGCTTTATTTTACGTGGAAAGCTCATTTACTTGATTTTTACAATAAACATCTACTTCTCCTCCTTTTGCCGTTTCTTCTCTGCTTTTCTCTGCCGTCTGCGGGTTCTTAACTTTTTCAGAAAGGAGATTAGCAGAATCAGCACCACGCCACAGGCTGCTGCTGCGATAATATACATCAGTTTATAAGACTTTTTCTCAATAATGCAGAAGGCTTCCTTCTCCCCTGTCATTTCTACTTGCAGATACTGCCCTCTCGGTTTGCTTTCAAGTGCTGTCCATTGATTGTCATGGTATGCCCATACTTCTGCATCTTGATAAGGATTGTAAATGCGGACGGCAAAGGTATCCGATTCACTGATGCCGCCATTTTCCAATGCAATATCATAGATAACATATTCTTTGTTGGCTGCCTGTACAGGCGGTGTTCTGTCGCTAAGGGTAACGTTTAATATGGTATCCTCTGTAAATATCTGTTCTACAAGCGCATAGGGTTTTTCATACTCTCCTTTAGTACTTTCAAGAAACTTCTCGGCACTCTCTACAACGGTGACATTCTCCTTATATTCCCCTTCCACAACAAGGTTGCCTGTCATGGTCTTATCTGCGTAATCCGGCCATACACCATAGTATCCTTGACGCTCCGGAATCTCGGGATACTGCAAGCTGGCAAGGCTTTCACCAAACGGAATTTCCTGCATTCCTAGGTAGGTATCTTCTATACGATAAATAACTTTCAGATGCCAAAATTCTGTTGGAAGCTTCTCAGCAGTCAGCAGTTCTTCATATGTAATCGGTTCTGCAATGCCGACATAGCTAATATTGTCAATACCATATAAACTGTCACCAACATAATAATTTCCGCTGACTTTTATCTCTTGCTCTTCCTTGTCGTCTGGCAGGTTCTCATAAGATGCTGTCTGTCCAGCAATTGCACCTTTTCTGCCGATTGTAGCCTCGCAATCCACAATCGCATAGCAATCTTTCAGTGTATCTGCAAATCCAGCAATTCCACCTATATTTTTGCCACCGGAAACAGAGCAGAGTGCATAACAACGCTTAATAATCGTCAGTGATTCGCCGCAAATGCCGCCTACATAATCGCCCTCTGTGCTTTCCACGCTTCCATAACCTTCGGAATCCAATACAACACCATGTTTCATATAGCCTACAATGCCGCCTGCGCCGTTTTTCTTAGCGGTAATATAGCCCTCATTTACGCTGCCGTTGATAATGCATTTCGTAATAAAGCGCCGTCCAATTTTATATTCGACGCTTCCTGCGGCACTGTCTTCGGGGTCTTCTTCGTCAATCGACATTGCGCCTGCAATGCCGCCCACATTAATATCGCCTTTGACAATCCCTTTGTTTGTGCAGGAATCTGTTCGTCCAGTGGTAATTGTATCGATCTCCTCATCAGAAACTTCTTCATATAATTCTTCTACGCTTAACTCGCTGTAATCCACTAAATGATCCGCCAAAAGATTAAATACAACATTTAACTGGTCGTTAACAGCCCTTAAATCTTCATTAATAATATCCGAATAGTTTGACGCATTGTCGCTTAAACTTTTCAAGCTGTCCGAAATTCCCTGTAACTGGTTGTGCAAATCTTCTTTTTTTACATCAAAATCATTTCCCAGTTTTGTAAACTGAATATCGGGCTGGGCATTAATATAATTCACAATGCCTTTTACGCCGTTTCCTGCGGATTTTAAGGAATCCAGTACACTTTGAATATGTTCTGTACCCTTTTTAATATCCTCTTTGGCCGCTTCTGCTGCATCCGAAATATAGGGAGAAAGCACTTTTGCAATAACACTTAAATTACTTAGAATCGAGGAGGCAGCATCTGACATATCGCCCAAATATTCTGCAAGGTTCATAATTTCCCCAATAACCTCATTCTGCTGATCTTTGGTAAGCTGATCCCAACTCTTAATAGAACCATCCGAATTTAACACAATATCTCGGATTTTGTCTATACACTGATTGACATTATCCGACGCTTTCTGCAATTCTTCTACAGAATCTTCAATATCCAGCTTGGCAGTATCAACCGTTCCGCCTGCGTTTTGTTTCTGAAACGTAATCGTTACTTTACAAGGAACTGTTGCATTATTTATGCGGAACTCATAAATATAAGAACCACCCTGCTTTTTGGAAAGTGAAATTTTCTTTCCGTTGGCATCCGTAACCGACGGATTCCCTTTTAAGGTATATGACGCATCTGGACGGATTTTCAGTGTAACAATGCCGTCTGCACCGCCACTGTATTCTGCATCACCACTGTAATTCGATGACAAAACAATCTGTATTGGTTCAAAAACTGCCGTTACTTTTACATCCAACGCAGGCATATAGAAGAAATACCGCTTGCCATCGCTGTCCTTTGTGCAGTTTACTTCGCTTCCATCAGATGCCTTTACGGTTAATGTACGAAGCAGATACCCACTTGACGATACCGGTGTAACGTATACCTTATCCCCTTTTGCCGCGCTCGAAGTATCCGCCGCAACCGTACCACCGACACCAGAAGCCGTTGAAATCGAGTAAGTTGTGCCGGAAGACTCCTTTTTTTGAAAATAGCCCATTACGCTAATAGGTCTTGCGTCTGTGAACCTATCCAATCTTAAAACATACTTGTAATTTCCGTCACTATCCTCTGTTAAATCTGCCTTCGTCAAAACGATTCTCGTTTCTGTACCATCTTTTTCATTGCTGTCGGAAGGCTTTTGTGTTGGATTTTCCGTAGTATCCTCTGTACTTGTTTCCGTTGTAGTTTCTGATGTTTTATCCGTTGTGGGCTGGGTTGTGCTTTCGTCTGTATTATCACTGGAATTTTCATTGGAACTGCTGCTCTCTGACGATTCTTCTTCTTTTCCTGTACTGCCCTCTGGCTGATCACTATTCTCTGGTTTGCTGCTTTCTGGCTGATCACTGCCCTCTGGCTTGCTGCTTTCTGGTTGATCGCTTTCGTTTCCTTCTGCTTTACTGTTGCTCTCTGGTTGATCGCTCTCGTTTCCTTCTGCTTTACTGCTGCTTTCCGGTTGATCGCTCTCATTTCCTTCTGCTTTACTGCTGCTCTCTGGTTGACCACTCTGGTTTTCTTCTGGTTGACTGCTGCTCTCTGGTTGATCGCTCTCGTTTCCTTCTGCTTTGCTGCTTTCTGGTTGGTCGCTTTCGTTCTCTTCTGGTTGGCTGCTGCTTTGAGGCTGGCTGCTGCTTACCTCCGCATTGTCACTGCTTTCGGGCTGAACGCTTTCCTTCGGTTTGCCGCTACTTTTAGATGGATTGCTCCCTTCTGACTGGCTGTTACTCTCTGGCTTATTTCCAGATTCTACATTTTCATCTGCTCTTTGGCTTTCCTCTGCCAGTGCATGAAAACCGACTCCGTAAACCGGCGGATTGTTTCCATTTTCCTGTGAAATCGCTGCTACATTCGTCTGTGGCGCACTTGCTGATGCTTTTTTCAGCGTTTTGCCTAATGTTTTGCTTGCTTCTGCGTTTATATTTGCTGCCTTCCCTGCTTCCCCTTTCGTATTTACTGCCTTTTCGCTCACTGTTTTTATCTTTGCTATTTCTGCATTTCCTGTCTTGTCTGTTTCTGCTTTTGTAATTCCTGCCTTTTCTGTTTCTGCTTTCGTACTTCCTGCCTTCTCGCTTTCTGCATTTCCTGTCTTATCTATTTCTGCTTTTTTATTTTTCTCTGTTTTCTTTTCCTCTTTGCTAGAGCTGGCAGTACTATTTTCAATAATCAGGCAGTCGCCCTCTTTTAATTCGTAATCTGCTGACGGGCGGATTGTTACATTATAAACGTCTGACTCTGTGCTTCTGCGGACAGATATCGTTCCACCTATATTGGACTCCGCATAGACAACTGCGTCTGTGTCATTTTTCCTAGTGTACTCGAACCACGCTTCCACTTCTATATCCTTATTCGGCATGGTAAATATATATTCTCCGGCTGTATCCTTGCTTGGTTCATAAGGCAGATTATCTGTAATCCGCAGTTTTTGCAATTTATAATCGGAATTGGTTATCACGCGCAGTCGTACTGTTTCACCAGTTCCTGCAGTCGTGCTTTCGGCTGTCACCATGCCGCCTGTTGTCTGTGACAGCGTAATTTTGTGAACGCTCTCCTGCTCTGCAAATACGGCTTCCACAATAACATCTTTGCTGCCTTTCATATAATCCGCCTTTTTCAGACTGATTACTGCCTGACCATCCTGCATCGGCTTTCCTGCAACCACAAAACGTACAAAAGAATATCCGCTTGCCTTTTTTGCTTCAAATGTTGTTGTTCCATCTTCGCCCTCTGTCACTTCAACGCGCCCGCCGGCATTGGACTTCACCAAAAAAGTACCAATATGTGTAAATGACGCCATCACTTTTACATTTTCTTTAGGCATTTTTAATGTATATTTATTGTTTCCAGCAGAAGAAACGCTAATTGCCTTGTTATTGGCATCCACTGCTTTAACACCATCTTTTAAAGCATAACCATTGTCAGGCACCACTGTAATCGTAACGGTTTCCCCTTCACTTGGATTACTGCTGTTGCATTCTAATGTTCCGCCTACGGTAGAAAGCAGCGTAATTCTATTATAATCCGTTTCATTATATGTGCCTCCGTCCAACTTTCCTGCAATATCCAAGTCTTCCGATAACTGCTTTACCACATCATTGAAACGCGAAAACGCATCTCCTGCATCCGATACATTATTTAAAATATCAGGAAGCTGATCCATTACGTGCTCCATGCGCTCTACAATCACCTGTGTCTGGTCAATATTTTCGTCGACAAAATCTGACATTTCATCCACAAGCGCGTCACCGGATTCCAGCGCACCATCGCCAAACGTTGTTAAGTGATCAAAATCCGTTTTTATTACATCTTTTCCAGCCTGCAAATCATCAATTGTTTTATCAATTAAATCATGTAATTTATTGACAGCATTCCGCAGCGACTCCGCTTCATCAATTTCTATAAAAGGCTCCATCTGCCCAACAATGCCGCCGACATCCTTTCTGCCGTACACCGTTCCGTTGTTGGTACAAAGCGATACCACCCCCGCCTGTCTGCCCGCAATACCTCCAATATTGTAGCCTGTGTGCTCATAACCAACTTTGCCGTAATTGGTACATCGCGCGATCATACCATCAGAATAACCAGTAACGCCGCCCGTATCCACACCACTGTATAATTCCGTTTCAGAATCGGAATTACCAATACCAAACGGCAGCCCGCTTCCCATCTCGTCATCTTCTTCAACCCAGTCACTGTCATCGTTAATGCCTGCGCGGTTTGTACAGTAGGTTAAAACACCGTGATTTTTCCCTGCAATGCCGCCTGTTGTATAGTATCCTGTAATACGTCCTGATGTAGAACAGCCCGTCACAGTTCCCGAACTTTCGTTTGTACCGACAATACCGCCAACGGATTCTCTCCCACTTACATTTCCTTGGAAACTGCAGTTTTTAATGGTTCCATAATTTACGCCGCAGATGCTTCCAATACATTCCTTTTCATTTGCTGCGGTAATATTTCCCCTTAATTTCAGATTCTTTACAACGCCTTCCTTCTCAATATACCGAAACAGACCCGCAACATAGCCGTCGCCTGTATAGTCAAATCCAGAAATAGTATGGTTGCAGCCATCAAATACTCCCGCAAAAACGGGAATCATTTCAAATTCCACACCCAATAAGCTAATATCCGACTGCAAAGTTATGTACTTATTTAACGACCACGAATCTACATAACACTGGCTGGCAAAATCCAAAAAATCCTCTGCTGTGTAAATTTTGATTTCTTCCATTTGTGATGTATCTAGCTCCGTATCTTCTATCTGTGAAGCATCTGCCTTCGTATCTTTTATCTGTGCAGCATCTGGCTTCGTATCTTTCATCTGTGCAGCATCTGGCTTCGTATCTTTCATCTGTGCAGCATCTGCCTTCGTATCTTTCATCTGTGCAGCATCTGGCTTCGTATCTTTCCTTATATTTTCCTTCTCTATCCTCTGTGCTTCTGCTGCCTTTTTAGGGGAATTAACTGCTTCCTGCGCTCTAAGCGGCTGCACGGGAAATAAGCTGCACACCAGCGAAAGCGCTAACCCAAAGGATACTGTCTTGAAAAAATAACCCTTACGCATTTTTCTCCTCCTTTTCCTTCTGTATGAATGCTTCTAAACTGCTGCCATCATCCTCCTGCTGCTCCATTTTGCCCATATTGACAAACAGACTTGCTTCGCCACGGACATATCCATGCACTTCACCGATAATCGTACCATTAATCTGCCCTTGCACTCTGCCGTCAATTCGCATTAGACCTGTTGTTCGTTCTAATTTTAATGGAATAGATACTGCAAATGATGTTCTGTCTATAATTTTTTCACCAAGCAGCAAAATCTGCGGCAATACAAACATAACGACGATAATGGAACAGATGGTACCGCGCCCCAAACATTGCCCGATTCCACAAATCGCTCCATCCGAAGACATCTGTCCAATAAAAATGCCTGCCAACGCCAGCATAGAACCCGAAGTCACAATCGTTGGGAACGCAAAGTTCATCGTTTCAATAATCGCATCTTTTTTGGGCATTTTATCCTTTAACTCCATAAATCTGCCCGAAATAACAATCGCATAGTCAATATTAGCACCCATTTGAATCGAGCTTACAATTAAATAACTCATAAAAAACAGGTTTTTCTGCTGTACTGCCGGAAAAGAAAAGTTAATCCAGATAACGCCTTGGATTACCATAATTAAAAGCACCGGCATACCTGCTGACATAAATGTAAACAGCAAAACGACCAATACCGCCAAAATAGATACTACATTTACCACTGTATTATCCCGCTGGAATGTCTTATATAGATCATATTGGCTGGTTGCCTCGCCCGGCACTAGGATTTTCGCATCCTCATAATATTTATTTGCAATGGTATGTATCTCGTCAAGGAAAGCAAACGTTTCTTTCCCCTCCTCTGGCAGCGTCAGATAGACAAGCATACGACTGGCTTCTTCTCCCTGTAATTGATCGAGTGCAATCTGCATTTGCGTATGTGCATCTTCCAAGGTTTCCATTAAATCATCTTCCAGTGTTACATAGCCCTCATCCACTTCATCATACAAAAACATAAAAATATCAATTAACGGCACTGCATAGGTCGACAAACCATTGACGATTTTCGCATAGTTTTCATCATTAACTGCATATGCCATATACAAAAGCTCTGCGACCTCATAATCCAATTCCAAAAGTTCCGAGAAATCCCGCGCCGTCAACTTATCGGTCAACATATATCCGTCCATTGCCTCTGTATTGGCAAGCCCCATTGTGTAATCAATTTCCTCCCTTGCGTCCAATTCTTTTAAAAGTTTTTTCTCCTTCTCATAATTGCCCGCTGGAACTACAAGCGCCACCATATTCGATGTTCCGAAACTTTCCTCAATCATTTCATCCACAATCATTGCATCACTTTGCACAGGCGTTTCAATCATTGTATAGCCATACACATATGGGCACTTTGAGGATATTAAATATGAACCAATAATTACAAGCAAAAACAACGGCGGCATAATATGTCTGGTTCGATACGCAAACTTTCCAACAAACGGGATATCTGGTATAAAGCTTTTGTGCTTGGTTTTATCCATTGCCTTGCCAAACAGCATTAAAAGCCCCGGCATTAATAAAAATACGCCCAAAAGGCTTAAAATAATTGCACGGATTAGACACAGTGCCATATCGCTGCCAATCCCAAACTGCATAAACATCATTGCAATTAAACCACCAACTGTCGTTAGCGAACTAGACGAAATTTCTGGTATCGCCTTGCTTAATGCTACGATATCCGCCTCTCGAATATCCAGAGTCTGATGCTCCTCCTTGTATCGGTTACAGAAAATAACCGCATAGTCAATCGACAACGCAAGCTGTAATACAATGGTTACAGAATTGGATACAAAGGAAATCGTTCCCATCAGAAAATTTGTTCCCTTTGTAATCAATGCCGCTGAAATAAATGTTAGTAAAAGTACCGGAACTTCCGCCCATGTCTGCGAAGTTAACAGCAGCACCGTAACGACTACCACTGCTACCAATACACTAATAACCTGCATTTCGCTTGCAATCTGCTCTGCCGAGGCATCCCCCATAGAAGTAGACACGTAGATATCATAATTAGAAAGCATTGCCTCTACTTCATCTAGTGCAGCAAGCGCCCTGTCATCGGTTTCCTCATATCCAAAGGTAATATCATATAAAGCTGAGAAATTATTGTAATGATCCGTTGTATTGTCAAACGTCAGCATAATGACCGATTCCAGATTTTCAATATCCTCCGAAATCTTCTCTGCCTCCTCATATGGAATATTCGTCACCATTACTTTTGCCGTTCCATATGTAATAAACTGCTCCTCCATACGGTCAAGACCTTGCCTTGTTTCCGTTGTATCGGGCAAATATGCTGACATTGCGTTCTCTACATTTACCCAGTTCATAGAAACCAGTGAAAAAATAATCGCAATGCCAAACAACAGGAAAAATAAATTGCGTCTGTCCACAATGAACGTTGCCACTTTAATCATAAAGCTGCTTTCCTCATGGACATTTTTCGGTTGTTCCGCCATGTTCTCACTCCTTTTACTCAATGTTACGCTGTCTGTTGCAATCGCAATCACGATAGCGATCCCAAAACCATAACGATCACGACCAAGATCGCCATTGCGATTGCTATTATAATACACTCCCTTTTTTTCTACAATCGTCAGTTTTAAAAGGACTGTCTGATTTTAGACAATTTTCCATTATTTGTTGGACTTTGTAGGTGTTTTGATGTATGATATCTTTATAAACAATCATAAGAAAGTATAAACTCTATTAAATAGATTAGAACGGGGGATTGTTATGCCCAAAAAGGCAGAATACAGAAATGCATTACGTTCAAAAGCCCTAATCAAAGACTCGTTTGTTACATTAATGCAGGCTAAACCTTTAGAAAAAATCACGGTTACAGATGTTGTCAACAAAGCGCAGATTAACCGTGGCACTTTTTATGCCCATTACACCGATATTGATATGCTGATTACTACCATTGAAGATGAAATTGTGCAGACATTGTGCAGCCTGCTTTATGATCTAAGGGACTCGGAACCTTTGGCGGCTCCGCTCCCCTTATTTTTAAAGATATCCGAATACCTTGAAGCGAACAAAGAATTGATTTTCGCATTGATGCATGCCAACAATACCAGCGCGTTTATTTTCCGCCTGCCGGACTTAATTACCGAACAGTTAATCTCCTCTGGCAATATCGACAATAACCTGCGTAATGACCCACTGTTTAAAACACGCTGCCGCTTTTACGCCGGCGGCGCTACCAGCTTGTATACGGCATGGTTTCAAGGATGTGTTGAGGGAAGCCTCGAAGATGTCGCGTATATGTTGGAAAAAATTATACGCGAACAGAATCCTCATGTGGGGCAGTACTTATAATGCTGCCCCCTTTGCTATCCCTTTCGTTCCTCCTTCTTTTTTAACAACTGGGAAGTATTCAGTGTTTGTTCTGCCTGTTTTTTCGTCTTTCTGGCAGATTCCTTCTTTTGTTTCTTCGTTTGTATTTTTACCGAAACGTCTTGTACGCTCTCCATTGTTTTTACATCTGCTATATTTCCCGCGTTAGCTGCATTTTTCTGCATATCACTTGCTGCACGCGGCGCTTGCTGACTATTTATCATTGTAGATTCCGTTTTTGCTCCCGCCTGCCAGTTATCTTCCGCTGCTGTTTCCATCTTTACTTCTGACTGTTGATTTCCGCCCTTTGCCGTCTTTTTATGCCTTGTCAATGCTGGATTTGCCCATATTGGCTGGTACTGTAATCTCCGCATTGCCACATCTGCCAAAAAGATACAGATTCCCAAAACCAGCAACAGATTTGTTAAAGGAATCCGATCCTGTGTGCTTGTGCGAATCCGCCCCCAGATAGAATCATCTGCTGTAATTACGCGCCCATACTGCTTTGCAAAATTCAAATAGGAAGTCGTGTTTGCATTAAATTTATATTCATCCGAAAACTGCACTGCAGTGGCTGTTTTCATGTCGTTTTGCAGTATTCCATTATCGCTGCGCTGTATATGAAAATGATACAATCCTGTCAGCGGAGTTGATACGTCCGTTGTATAAATGCCTGGTGCTGTCGCATGAAGCTTCTGCTGTGCAGAGTTTCCTTTAGGGTCAATTGTTGTCACATACACTTCTGTCGAGCCATCAAAATCCTGCGCTTGATACGCTACTTCTGTATGTTCGCCCACTGTAACAACATTTACGCTGTCCTCACCTTGTTTCGCGCTTCCGCTGGTATAATCGACAATCCTTTTCCATAACTGCACATAATCCTCCTGACCTGCAAAGGCGCTGCTCCACTCGCCAGTAACATCGCTGTTCCAAGCTGCTGTTCTGCCTAGTCCATACTGCCATATGGTTAAAATCGGATTTCCTTTGCCAATATCTTTTATCACGGGATTGGATGCGGTTTTCGGTGTCGCCGCAATATATCCATAAAGGGCTGGCCATCCATCTGGAAAGAGATCACTTGTCAACACATGATTTGCCTGCACTGCCAGTGAAAACGTACCATTTTGAATATAACTGTCACCGCCCATAAACACCTCCTGCGCAAAAATCCGCGGAATATCGCTGGAACTGTCGGAATAATAATAACGTCCTCCACACTCCTGCGCAAGCAGCCTTAACAAATCTTTATCCGACTCACTCCCCACGGCTACCGTAGAAAGCGTTATGCCATTTTTTGTATACGCATCAATTACCCTGCTGAAATTATCCGTTTCACCCATACCATCCGTTAGAAGCACTACGTGTTTTACAGAAGCATTGCTCTCTGCAAGCGCATCACAAGCAGCTTCCAAGGAGGGCAGAATCCTTGTGCCGCCGCCTTCGTCGATTTTTTTAATTTCCTCCTTAATCACTGCTCTGTCCTGTACCTGCTGTAGTTTTACCTGCCAGTGATATTCGTCATCGAATGTCAGTACGCCTACAGAATCCGTATTGCGCAGATTGTCCACTGCGACCTCCGCTGCCCGAACCGCTACATCCAGATTGGTGATGCTGGCATTTTCCTCTGTGAACGCCATACTTCCGGAACGGTCAATTACCATCACCATTGCCATAGAAGGCGATTCATTGACACTTATAAGCTGCATATCCACCGGAAGCACCGTTTCCAGTACAGAATCCCGATAACCGCCTAATGCAAAACTATTGTCACCTCCACAGCAGATAAAGCCGCAGCCATAATCCTTTATATATGTTTCCAAATTTCCCAAAAATCCGTTCGGCAGATCATCAATATAGGTATCCACCAAAATAATGGATTTATATTCCAGCATGGTTTCTATATTTTTGGGTGCATTCAGCGCTGAAACAACACTATAATTACAGCCTGCTGCTTTTAAAACAGAAGAAAATGCTGATATATCTGCATTGCCTCCAGAAATCACCAAAATTTTAGGCGGTGCTTCTACAATCGAATATGCATTGAAAACATTATTTTCCGCACAAGTATCACCTTGTGCTTCCACCTCTACCCGCAGCCCCTCCATACTGCCGCTGCCAGCTTTTTCGTCTACCTGCGCACGAAATACAAAGCGGTTGCTTCCTTTATTTAAGTGTACATCATTTTCCGCTAACTGCATACTTCCACGGTAAAGCCCAATCACTGCGTTTGTATTATAATTGCTTTCCACCAGCACTGTAATAGCGTATTTATCTTTCGGATGCAGATATGTTGGAAGAATCACGTTGTCAATATAGGCGTCGTCTGTTACCTCATTTTCATAGAGCAGCGTTAAAAATTCCGCCTGACTTATCGAAAGCGCGTGCGCCATATTTTGAATATTTCCCCTTGTTTCCTTTCCGTCTGTCAGCACGACCAAACGTTTGGCGTACTCTCCCGACATTAATGTAAGCGCCTTAGAAACTGCGTCCTCAAAATTTGTCGCCGTCTTTTCCGGCAATGTCATCAGACCACCATATTGTTTTTGATCTGACAAAAATTGCTCTACCATTGTATTTTTTCCAAAGGTAACAATCCCAAAGACATTTCCCGACGGCATTTTCGCAATGCTTTTCTGCAAATAGTCCTGCATCTCCTCCAAATGCGTTTCATTGCTGCTTGAAAGGTCAACGATAAAAACCGTCGCCGTCTTTGCGCTGCCCAGACGAATCTTTATCCCCAACAATGCCAGCAACACACACAAAACCACAACGCCCCGCACTGCCAGATAAAACTTACCACGGTATCGCATCTGACGCACATAGAGCATCCACTCCACCACTAAGAGCACCAGCGCAAGCAGCAGAAAAAGATTTCTTAATGTCTGCTTTACCTTCTGCACCTGCAGTCCATGCGTACCTACCACGGATTTTGCTGTTGTTCTGCCCTCCGACTCAGTATCTGTCCGAAAACGCACGACATACCGTTCCTGATATTCGTCATTGCCAATCTGATAAACCCCCGCCTTTTTCGGACGGCTGTCAAACTGTGTTCTGTCTAGTTCCGCCCAAGGCTGAAGGGCTATTTCCTCGCCAGCGTAATAAGTACTTGCCGCAAGCCAAGAAGTATCGGAAAGGTAAATCATTGCATTTGCCAAAAACACCGGAAACTCTGCACGCAGCGGAAAATCCGACTCACGGATATCAAACCCTACAACAATTTCCTTCCTGCCGTCCCACTCTCCATAATAACCCACACACTTGCCATTATATGCAAGAAAGCTTTGCGCTCCTTGGGGAAGTGCAAAACAATACGCCTTATTTACCCCGATATGAAATCCCGACAAACCGGCTGTTAAATCACAGTCAGTTATATCCAATACTACATTTTCCAGCGTTTCGACAGCTTCCCCTCTTGCATCGCCAAACAAAAGCCTGCTGGTTTCTATATTTTGCGGCGCCTGCCCTGCATCATAAATCACGACATTATAGCCTTCCTCCTGCAAGGGTGTTCTTTTGAGCGTTCCCGTATCTATCTGCGCAGCGGCATCTGTCTTCGCCTTAGCAAGACTTTCCCCCGTCACAGCAAAATAAGCCTTTTCCAGAAAAGTGTTGCCGCTGCCGACCAAAAGCCCATTAATTCGGTTTTGTCTGCCTTTTACCGCCTGCGAACAATTATCTGCGGCAAGGCTGTCTTGGATAGAATTACTGTCTTGGCTGTGGCTGATTCCCTGACTTTGGCTGCCCTCCTGACTGCTGTCAGAAAAAGTAATCCCGTCAATGCGTGAGGTCAATGTTTTTCCGCGCCAATTTACCTGTTCAAATACATGAAATGTACTTTCGGAAGGCGCAAGCTGCATCTGCGCAAGCGCAATTACCTTTTCCCCCTCATCATACAGACTAATATCAAAGGAAGCCATTTTGTCACTGTAATTGGCAACGCTTACCATTACATCATAGAATCCGTCCTCCCGCTCCGTAAATACCGTATATTCGTTTGCCACGTTGGAAACAGCTTCGCCAATTACATAAAGTTCTTTCTGTGCGGTGCTGTGCAGTTCTTCAAATCCAGAAGCGCCGCTGCCATCTGTATACACAACTAAATTTGCCGCCTGCTCTGCCGAATCCCCTATCAGTGTATCTAAAATCCCCTGCGCCTGCACAATTGTTCCGCCGCTGTCACTGCATTCCAATCCCTTCAACGTCTGCACCAAACTATCTGTATCCGTGCTGTCCACTGCCAAAAGCTGTACACCATTTCCATCCACCGTAACAATAGAAAACTGCATATGCTCCGCTGTTTTCACATATTCGCACGCCTGATCAACTGCCTCCTCCAAGCGGCTTTTTTCGGTGCTTCCTGCCTGCTGCGCATTCGTATTCTGCGTATTGTTACTATATGTACGATTATGCTGCATATAACGATGCTGCATATAACGATGCTGCATACAACGATGCTGCATACTTGCGCTGGTATCCAACAGCAGGATTGTCCTTCCGCCATTTCTGCCCTCCACCTTAATAAACGGCGACATGAACGCAATAACCAGCAAAGCAATAATCAATAATTGCAGATACATTAAAATATTGTGAACAAACTTCTCCAAAAATGTGCGCGACTGTTCATTCTGCAGCAACTTCCGCCAAAGAAGATTGGAAGATATCAGATAATCGATTCCCTTTGGCTTTAATAAATATAAAATAATAATGATAGGAACCGCTGCCAAAAAGAACAGCGGCCATAAGCTTTCAAATATCATATAATCCCTTTAAATCCTGAAAAATCAGTTGATAAATATCCCTTTGCGTACTGCATACCGCATAAAATGCCCCCGCCCGTGCACATTCCGCACGAAAAGATGTCAAAAAATCCGCAAGTGCTTTCTGATACACCAAAATACTCTTGGCATCAAGCGTAAGGCGCAGTGTGCTGTTGTCCTCTATATCAATTAAATTGCGTGTGCCTGTCAGCGTTACGGCTAATTCCTCCTGTGCCAATACGTGCAGCAAAACCGCACGCTGTTTTCGGTATTCCAAAAAACGCAGCAGTTTCCGCAAGGTGTCCTCCTCCGGCACTAAAAAGGTTTCCTGCAAAAAATCACTTATAATAATTGTAATACCATTACCTTTTACCGGAAGCCGCATAACCGCCCCGCTTATATCCGCCGTATCGCTAAAGGTGCGCTGGTTTAACCAGTCCGCAAGGCGTGGCAGTGCCTTATTCCCGCCGCCTGCCATAAAAGGCGGCGGCATTTTGCCGTTCTGTAGGTCTTTTATATCATATAGCACTACGCGATCCATATTGTTTAATCCAATATAAGAAAACGTTGCTGCCAGCATACAGGCAAGTTCGCTCTTTTTCTTCTCGCCATACAGCATTGACGCACTTGTATCGAGAAGGATGGAGATTACTGCCTCCTTTTCTTCCATATATTCCTTAATATAAAGCCTGTCTAACCGCCCATAAGCATTCCAGTCAATACGACGGATATCATCCCCCGGCATATACTCCCGAAAGTCCGAAAACTCCATTGAAGAACCCTTCTGTGTAGACTTATGGTTTCCTGTTAAATTCATGGAAGCACGATGCCCCATTGCCATCCGAAGACGCGACAATTTATGAAAAAATACTGCATCTGGTATCATTTTCGCCAAATACTCCTATCTGCAAGAGGTTGTTGCAATAAGCTTTGATTATACAAGATATAGTGTGAAATACATCACTGTGTTATCATATCTTGGCATCTATTCCCCTTAATGCGGCAGCCCCTTTCTTTATTATACTTTCTTAACTATGTCCCTTTACGGTTTTTTTGCCGCCAAAATCTCTTGGATAATATCGTCCTCGCTAATCCCCTCACTAATTGCGTCAAAGCTTGGGATAATCCGATGACGCAGAACCGGATACGCCATTTGCGATACATCCTGAAAAGATACATTGAAACGTCCTTCCAAAAACGCCTTTGCCCGTGACGCACGGATTAACGCCTGCGCCGCTCTTGGGCTTGCGCCCTCCTGAATATGCGGATTCGCAGCATGTGTTTCCATTACAAGATCCAGCAGATAATCCAGCACAGCATCTGCAATTGGAATCTGATTGACCAACGTACGTGCCGCCAGTAATCCCGCTCCATCCATCTGTTTCTCTATAACAGGCGCTTGGCTTCCCTCCGTTAACGCCACGATATTTTTTAAATCCTCCTTTGAAGGAAAACGCACCAAAATCTTAAACATAAAGCGGTCTAGCTGCGCTTCCGGCAATGGATATGTTCCTTCGTTCTCTATCGGATTCTGTGTTGCCAGCACAAAAAACGGCTCTGCAAGCGTATGACTTTCGTTGCCCACTGTAACCGTATGTTCCTGCATAGCTTCCAGTAATGCCGACTGTGTTTTTGGTGTGGCACGGTTAATCTCATCCGCCAGAATTAAATGCGCAAATATTGGCCCCTGTTCAAAAGAAAAAGCACTGCCCTTTTCATTCTTTATAATAATATTGGTTCCCGTTACATCACTCGGCATTAAATCCGGCGTAAACTGTATTCGTTTAAATGACAAGTCAAAAACTTTGCCAATCGTACTGACCAGCATGGTTTTGCCCAAGCCCGGCATTCCCTCCAATAGTACATTGCCGCCAGTAAGCATGGCAAGCAGCACCTGACGAATAATTTCACGCTGTCCGACAATCCCCTTGGCAATCTCTGCCTCACACGATGCAATCCGTTCTGCCATATATGCCGGATCGTGCATTCTACTGTTATCCCATTCTCCCATGTTTTTTACCCCCTGTGTGTCTTTCACACATCCAAGCCCATAGTTATTCTTGTAATGTAGCGTACTTCTTCATAGCAATAGTCTTATGTGTCCTTCACGCATCCCAAGCCATAGTTACACTGCACAGCAAATCAAAAGCTTGCAAAATACTCCTTAATAATTTCCTCCATTCCACTTGGATATTTTCCAGCAGCAATCCCTTCGTAAGCGTTCTCCTTGTAACTGCCGATTACTGCTTCGTGAGAAATATGCTCTCCCTCCCAGCTTATCCCGCTCTGTGCGCGGAAATACGTAGAATCCTCATGGTTTAAGGTGTTTCCAGCAAGATTGCTGCCCTCTGCGATTCGATTGGGAACACTAACATAATCATGTTCCGCATTAGTGCTCCCTGTTCCTCTGCCGCCGCCAGAACCCTCTCCATTATCCTGCCCCTGACCGTTGTATCCATTGTCGCCTGAGTCGCTGCCTTGACCCGTTCCTCCGTTTTGGTTCGTTCCATCACCTTGGCTTGTTCCATCGCCTTGGTTCGTTTCTCCGCCTTGACCTGCGCTATCACCTTGACCCGTTCCTCCATCTTGGCTTTGACCATTACCACTATTTTGCCCACCCGAACTGCTTGCGCCCGAACCCGCCGCATCATTACCGCTGTTTTGTCCGCTGTTATTGCCTTGCGCTGTATCTCCTTGGTTAATTTTTCCGTTAAAACCATTAGAAAACGGGATTCCTTGGGCTAATTCGCTGCCGTTTAATTCTTGCATCTGCTGCGCCGCTTGCTGCATAGACTCCATATATTGCAAGGCTTCCTCTGTCAGCATTTGTGATGCATTGCTTGGCAAATTCTGCGCCATATTGTACAGGTCACTGCTAATATTTTCATATTTATAATTTAGCTTGCTTTCTGCCGCTTTCATCATCTCTGTTGACTGTGCCTGCTGGTACTCTGCGAGAGAAGACTGCAGGCTTTCGATCATCTGCTGCAATGCCGCCTGCTGCTCCGGCGTAATTTCTTCTGCTTTCTTCCCTAACTCTACCAGGCTGTCCACAGCTTCTGTAATCTCTTGCACTTTCTCTTTTGCTTCCGCTTTTAATTGATGCTGTTCCTTGGCATTTTCTTTTTGGGCAGAAGGTGTCAATCCAAGCCCTGTCAATGCTGCGCTTAATCCCAGCAGCAGCACAAGCTTTTTCCAAGATGGCAAAAGCGCAATCCGAATCTTATCCTTGTGCGCTCTAAGCTGCCGCATTGCATCCTTTCGCTGCATTTCAACCAAAATGCCCTTCTGCGGCAGATTTTCATAGGCAGTTACAATCCGTTCCGCAAAACCGAAACTATCCATTGTAAGCGCTGCCTGCTTTAAGGATATCCGCCTTAGAATCCATACTGTTATTGCCGCAAATTCACCGCTAAGCAATGTAAACAGCGTATAGAAATTTACATAGTACAAGGGTATCAGCAAAGCTGCAGCCTGTATCAAAATCCCCGCAGCCACCGCAACACTTAACGCAAAAACAGAGTATTTTATAAATGCTGCCAGATTCAGCCTGCGGCGATAGGCTTGAATTGTTTTTAGAAATTCCTTTTGTTCCATTTAATTCCTTATTCCTCCATATCCCCAATACAATAAACCGCACGGAGCCCCTCTGCCATGCCGAAATTTCTTCCCGATATCCGAATTGCATACTGCGGACGATACTTTTTGCGGTAAACCATTTAACTTTTCGCCTTCACATACTCTGCTGCTTTGCACTCCACAGGAATAATATGTTCTCTATCGCATCAATGGAAGGCGGATTCATCAACATTAATGTTTATTTTAACATTTTCCAACAAATTAATGTTTTATCTTGCGTAGTTTTATGGTAAAGGAGTGCATGGGGTTGACCTTCCACGCTGCGACATACATAAACAAAACCGACATCAGCAATATACACGCCGCCGATAAAAACAACCACTCTTTTCCCTGCGACAAATAATACGTATAATCCCCCACTTCATTTCTAGTAAATCTTGAGCCTTGTGTACCGAACAAAGATTCTCCCGTCATCATCTGCATAAAAAATTCTTCAAAAAAGATAATGGGATTAAACAGCCAAAACAGCATTGTTTCGCCCATAGACGTTTCCTCCCACCACAACCTCCTCATTATTGAAGGAACAAACGTCATTATATAGATTACAAAATACCACGCATAGGAAAAAATCACTGCTGCAATTGACCTGCGGCAGAACGAGGAGCAAAAAATACCAATACTCCCCGAAAGCACCGACAAAAGAATAATCGTGAGCACAAAATAAAACAGATTGCTCCAATTCAGCCCGCCTACAACAAAGGATAGCGCCATAACCGGCATTCCGGCAGCCACAAAAAACAAAATCCGCAACACTGCCGAAAACACTTTCCCAACTACAATCGTAAACGGCGACATACAAGTCGTCAGCATAATATCGAATGTCTGCCGTTCCTTTTCACCTGAAATGGCAGATGCTGTTATAATCGGCACAATCAATGTCACAATACAGACCTGCACAATTCCAATAATTGGAAATAAATAAATTAACTCACTATAGAAATTGGCGCTGCCGTAAATACCACTGTTTTCTTCTTTTATCACCGCAAGCGCCATTAAAAACGCCAGTGCCAATACCCCTTCATAAGCAAACAGCGCCCAGCTAAAACGCATATTACGCACCGTTACCTGCAAATCCTTTTTAATAATGGGATTGATTCGTAAATTCATTCCAATACCTCCTCGCTTTGGCAGACTTCCAATAAATCGTTTGAAAACGCTCCTTATTCAAACTTCTTCCTCTCCCGTCAACTGCATAAACAACGATTCCAAACTCCCCTCCTCGCGGAAAAAGCCTGTTAAAACTACCTGATTTTGAATAAGCTGACCAATAAACATACTGATTTGCTCATCTGTTTTGTTATTGATAATAATCATTTCATTTTCCCTGACGGACTCTACTGTAACGCCTGCCTGTTCCTTGGCAACGCGCACTGCGGTTTCCATATTGGAAGCCACTTGAATATGTATGCGCCGCCCGCCCGCAATCTGCGTCATAATATCCTCAATGCGCCCCGACGCCGCCAACTCCCCGTGATTCATAATCCCAATGCTGGTGCACATTTCCGATAATTCTGAAAGAATATGCGAACTAATCACAATGGTTTTTCCCATTGTATGCAAGTTTTTCAATAGTTCTTTCATCTCAACACGTGCCCTTGGGTCAAGTCCGGAACTTGGCTCGTCCAATATTAGCAGTTTCGGATTGTGCAGCAGCGCACGCGCCACACAAAGACGCTGTTTCATACCACGCGAAAGCGTATCGACATAAAATTCCTTTTTATCCGAAAGATTGACCAATTCCAGCAAATCATCTGATATCTTCTCGATATCTCTTGAACGCATTCCATACATAGAACCATATAAGTCCATATACTCCCGCACTTTCAGATTATCATATACTCCGAAAAAGTCCGGCACATAGCCAATCTGACGTTTCATCTCTTTGCTTCCGATAGGTGCTTGTGATTCACCGATTCTAACCGATCCGCTGCTTGCTTTCAGAAGTCCGCAAACAATACGAATTGTCGTTGTTTTTCCCGCACCGTTCGGCCCAACAAACCCGAACAAATCCCCCTCTGGTATGTGCAATGTTAAATTTTTCACTGCTGTAAAACTACCATATTGTTTCGTTAAGTTTTCAATGTATAGCATATTTATCCCCCATAACCGCATATAGGCAGCGATAAGAAACTTCATTGCATTTGTCATCTACCACTTTGTCCCAATCTGGTGTTACACCGATAACTACTGTATCTTTTTTCAAATTTCCCTGTGCATATACTGATGTAATCCCCAAGCCCAAAGCTGTAATTATATTTCCATTTTCTGCATCTTGCCCATGGAGTTTATCGTCCAAATAATTATATATGTAATCACTCATAATATCCCCACGCCTTCCTATCAATTTACCACTGTAATCTTCTTTTAATTCAGAAAGTGCAATGGTTTCTCCTGCCGATAGGTTCTCATATATCTTCAATCTGTCACCATCCGGATCCACTATGGCAAAGTAAGGAAACGTATGCTCTGTAAAATTAGATATCGTTTTATCATTATTGATGATTAAGCTGCCGCTTTCTGGTTTCTTGGCAACTCCAGCCTGTAAATAAGCATCCTCAAAACCGGTTGTTGGATTAATACCGAAATATAATCTATCCCCTTTCTTTTGAACATGATAAAAATAGTTACCCTCTGCAGTTGTATAATCTTTTTTTATTGCAGAGCCTACATAGTCATACTCCTTTGCTAAACGCAGTTCCCACTCCTTATGTCCTGCGTCTAAACAATGTAGATAAGTTATGGCATTTTGTGTATCTGCAAGATTCTCTATCGTTACGCTATAGACACTGGTACTGTCTACCTCAAACCCTCTGCCTGCCCAATATACCAGAAAAACGGTTATCAGTGTCGTTACCGGCACCATTATCCAATACCAGTCCCGTTTCTTAATAAACCGCAGAATTAAATACAACCCGGGACCTATAAATATTACATACAACGCAATCAGCCATTGCAGAACGCTAAAATCCAGCCTGCTGCTATTTCCCAGTATGCGTAATAGTCTGTTGAACGTACTGCTGACAGCATATGTATTAAGGAAATCATAGGCGTCCGATCCATCACTGGAATCAGCATAACTGCATATAATGCTCAATAAGTAGTTCTTTACATACCCCTCCTGTGTGACGCCCCCTAGATTCTCCACTCCCAGCTTACCAAACTCAAGCAGAGAATAGGAAAGGATTCCCACAGAGCCACTATTCTGCGATGCTGCAAGCGCTATATTATCTGCGTCAATTTCATAAAAGCTGTTTTTATCCCTTAATTCCGCCAGCGGAAGCTGGTTCATTACGTAATCATAAGAAGAAATAACGTTTTCCTGTTCTATCCCCGCAGGTGCATTGATTTTGCGGCATTCCACTCCCAAAAATCCCAGTCCGCCCAGTGTATCCTTGGCATAACTGCCCGTGCCGACAATCAATACACCGCCGTCATCCACCCAATGCGCCAATGCGTCAACTGTTTCATTGTCTAACACCTCTGTATGAAAATTGTCAATCACTAGAAGTTCCAACTCAGGCAGCCGCATTTTTAAATTGTCTTGATTTAATTGTAACAGCCTAATTGGCAAGCTTCTGTTATGGTAATATAATTCTCGTCCTCCCATATCTAAATATGTAAGCGCCGCATAGCTGTCACTTAGAATTCCCATTTTAATTCCTTCTACAATATTCTGCAAAAGCCGCGGAAACTCCTTACTTGCTATTATTTTATTTTCTTTCTCCATCAAAGAAATATGGATAGTCCCTTCTGTACTCTCTATCGTTGCTTTTGGCATCCTAATGGTAAACTGTTTTGTGCTGCCTTGTGGCAATGAAAGCACTGTGTCATAAGCACATTTACCGGATTCTCTGTAAACATTGTCAAGCATCAGCCGCGCAGCTCCTTCCCAGTCCTCTCCTTGATTTTCAATTGTAACCAAAATATCATATGTCTGCTTGGTCGAAGGCAGCATCTGTGCATCAATTATAAACCGCTCTTTTGCGGCTGCAATATCCGGCAGTGGACAGCATAGGCAGCATATCACCGCAAGCAGCCAAACTACAATAAACTTTTTCGCTGTTTTTCTATTATTGCTCATACTCGATTCCTTTCCCAATTGATTTCGTAATAGAAAAAACTCCTATCAACGTAATTACATTCAGTATACAGGAGTTTTGCATCATAATTGCATCATATTTATTAATTTTTTATAATTTCTTTCATAAGACGCAGTGGTAAACTGTGCAAAAACAAATTGCGCAAAGATGCGAGTCCCGCATCTTTACGCAATTGTATCTATCATTTCTATTCGTATTATTTCTATTCGTATTATTTCTATTCGTATTATTTCTATAATTAGAAACTGTCACACTACCAACTGTTTTAGTTCTTTTGTCGCTGCCTCATACAGATACACCTTGCGGGATAAAATATCCTTTGGATCGAACATATTATTGGTATCCTTAATACATTGCAGAATCTGTCTTGGTGACATACTTCCTTTTTTATGTAGCCGTACATCATGAATACTCGAAAACGCTACATAGTAATCGCCTCCGAATAATTCGGCAAGCCGCTCTTTCACACCCGGATAAAACATCGCGATTGCTCCGTTCATCTGCGTCGTTGTTGTTATGGTTGGAATTGACATGGGCGAAATCGAGTGAATATCACTGTTCAAAGCCATAAATGCGCCTTTATAATATGGCGGTTTGTACGCATCCATTGGATTAAGATACATCCTCGGCGGTGCCATCATATAGGTATTGGTCATTGCACTGTCCCAGACCTCATCCTCATCTCGTCCCCATTTCTCCATCATTAATCTTGGCATTTTCATCGACATTACATTATGGCGCTCATCATCCCAAACATCATTTCCCAGAACATAAAGCACCAGCACCATATCTCCGACACGTCTATAGACATTTTCCTTAAGTTCAAAACGATGATCATTGAAATTCAATGGTCGGATAAAAAGTTTATCCTTCAATGCATCATACTCATTTTTCTGCATTAATTCCATAATCCCTAACTCTGCATATTTCTTGGATTCCACCAAATGAGAGTTAACAATTGTCCAAACAGATTCCCAACCGTTTTGTCCAAATGCTTCATATAAATCACTGACTGAAAAGCGGCAGATTTGATGATGTTCTGTTCCCACCATTAAAAGCACGAAATCCCCTTTTAAAATATCCGACTCCAACCTATGATATTTCACATTTGTATTACGTATAGTTGATAAATCCGCCGGATTCTCCGAAGTGAATCCATCCGGATAATACTTTACCTCTTTATACCCCAGATCATTTGTCTTTTCCTCCAATTTTCGCAGCAAATCACTGCGGAATTCTTCATATGTCATCCTAATCCTCCATTTACTTTATAATAAGATAATTTTTAGCAATTTTCCTTTTATATTTTAACAGAAATAACGGATAATTCAATAGTATCTTGATGATTTGCAGATTTTTAATTACAAGTTTTAAATATTAACGGCGTTCATTGGTTCTTCCCTGCATTCCGCCACAATCCGCCCCGCCTTCATTTTATACACAACATCACACAGCGATTGGATATCTTCTTTATAATGAGAAGCAACCACGATTAACTTTCCTTGTGCTTTTGCTTCTAAAATTTTCTCCCTTGCATGGCTGACTGAACTTTCATCTAAAGCACTTAACGGCTCATCCAAAATCAAAACCGCAGGATCTTCCAAAAATGCCATTGCCAAAGCTAACTTCTGTTTCATTCCAAGCGAATATTTCCCCACTGTTTTCTTATCCTCTGGATCTAATCCAAACATGGTAAGCACTTCCCGAATCCGTGCATGGTCTGCCTTTTTATGATAGGCGGCAATGACTGCAAGATTTTTAAATGCATTATAATAAGGAATATACTCTGGTCGTTCAATTACAAAACCAACATCCTGCAATAAGTCATTAAGTTCTGCACCATTAATCGTAATCGAACCAGACGTCTTTTTCATTAATCCAAGCAGAATCTTAAACAGCACTGTTTTCCCTGCACCATTATCGCCCACAAAACCATAGATATTCCCTGACTCCATTGTCAGGCTGATATCACTTAAAAGGTCTGCACCTTTCACTTTTTTGCAAACATTATTCATCTTGATCTGCATCGCCTAAATCCCCCTTTTGATAATAGCACCATATTCCAGCGCCTGTAATCAAACACAGCGCCAATCCCATAAAAATCCCGTATTGTATCCAATCTGTAAAATTATCTGTCATGCTTCGGAACGTAAAAAACGGTACAATTGTCCATTTAATTAGATCAATTGTTACCCGTGCATTTAGAAGCGGCGCAGAACCATCAAAATAACGCAGAAAACCACCGTCAAAATCATAATATAAAAATAATGCAGCCACCAATAAGAAAATCACAATGCCAACGCCTGTTTTTATTTTTTTCGTCAACAGCGCAGATAAGCTTGCGAGCATTCCCAGAAAAATAAACCCAAGCGTACTGCGCAGCAAAACCAAAAATACTGCAATGGGTACAGGGTAGTCTAAACAATTATCAGGCAGCATAATAAATTCCATATAAAAATCTGTTTGCCTTGATACCCGTCTTTGTATAATACTAATAAAACGAGGCCATTCAAGAGAAAAATCACGAAACCACAAACCAGCAATCACCACAGTTAAAAAGACAAACCATGCCACATAGGCAGCACAAAAACAAACAATCCTTGAGATTGCTGCAACCGCTGCCTTTTTTCTTGCAATATTCATTATAATAGATTGTTTTTCAATATGCTCATCTCGAATAATATCGGGTATCAATAAAATAAAACCCACAATAAAAATATCTACATAAAAATATAAATAATTAAACGTATAGAGCAGCATAATCGCAACTGTTGGCTTTCCGCCATTTCTAATTTCTCCCGTAAGCGTTTCCATAATTCCTGACTGTTCTATTAATGATGGTATAAAAAGGAATGTAATAACTAAGAGTTTCAATTGAACTGATGGTTTTCTCAGTGTAGTTTCAAGCTGACGCTTAATCATCCATACTTCCTCCTTCCATATAAAAATGCTCTACCCTGTTTTGAATATATATTGCAAAATTTAACAAAAGAATTATCAGAAACAACAATAAGGAATAATGATACAGATTACCAAACATCTTTATATTCGCCCGTTGGAAAAATCTGCTTAAAATATTTGATATATAAGAATCCCTTCCACAAAAAAGAATCAGCATATACAGCCACTTATCTTCTAAAAGTAAAAAAATAACCGTTCCCGCATACAAAATCACTTTGTTATTCGTATAAAATGCTATTATCCCTGCAAGAAATCCAAAAAATGTTCCCATCACAAAATATTTTATACACCCCAGCATCCACCATACCCACTGATTTTCTACATAAAAATATGCTCCATCATATCCCCAGCCAACATATCCTATTATATTATCATAGTCCGTCCAACTGTTATAATACGCAACAGCTTCTTTCGTAAATGGATTCCATGCAACTAAAATAGCCGAAAGCAAACAAATAAGCACTATACACATTGTTCCCATTAAGCCTCCCAAAATCCCGCTGGCTGTCAATTTACTCCAATAATATTTTGAAAATCCTATTCTTTGTATCTGCTGTAAACAATATCCATGCCTGCGGTCATCCACAATTGTGTACGCAAAGGCAACTGCTCCAAAAAACGGAAAATAGTTTGCAAATACAGCCAAATCGATTAAAGATTGAATAATTATTTTCTGCGTAAACATCCTGCCCACATATGCACGATAGCCTGCATCACCACCATAATAATATGTAGTAAGCGGCCAGATTCCCCTTAATCCAATAAAAAGGGAAAAAACAAATGCCAAAACACCAAGCGTCGACCAAAACCGTTTATTGGTTAACCCCCGTCTTAAATCTAGCCCTATATTATAAAGCCCAGAATTTGATACGATCATAAACTTCTCCTCAACAAAAGAAATAAGAATTTACAACTCCCCATAATATGCCTATGAGGAGTTGCATTATATATCTCTTCTACTACTTCTAAATTTTCAAAAAACAATACCATCTGTGATGAATCATTAACATCTAATTTCGCGTTATCCATTTTAAAGTATCGTTTTCTGCATATAGAAATAGTAAAAACTTTCTCTTTATGAACTAAATTCCGTCATAGTAGAACTTTCCTCTTATAGAATATTCCCCTTCTATGCCTTCCCTATAGAATCCTGCACATATATACTGCCCCGGATAATTTGCTGCTGGATCAATTGTCACAGTACCTAATCCTGATATTATCTTTTTTCCTTTAGACGCCATACTATGAGTTGACGCATCATAAGTGGCTACTTCTACATAGCCAAGACCTGCGCTCATACCTTCCATTTTTACAACTGCAGGATGCGCAAAATTCTGACCAGATTTTGTATAAACAACAGTACCACTATGAATTGTCAAATTGTAATCCGCATACTGTGTCGCCCCTCTCGCAATTTCCGCATTTGCTTCTGCACTTGCAGCACATACTGGAATACCTAATGCAAGTGTCATAGCTGCTGTCAGCGCAATACGTGCTATTTTCGCTTTTATACCTTTTTTTCTCATTTTAAAAACTCCTTTCAAAACTGGAATTAATAGAAGCTGTACAAAGATATTTTAGACGGTAACAAGCAAGATGTGCTGCCATATTTTCTATATACCAGCCCAATTTACCTTATCCAGCTTCCAACAATTCATATTTTTTATATAAATGATTTCACGGCAGCACGTGATCTCCCACTTGTCTTAAGGAACTGTCATGAAATAAACTTTCATTTTGACTTGTATGAATTTGTATACGCGTCGTTGTCGTCAATCGGCGTACCCCGGTACGCCTTATTCCTCCACCTAGCCTATACAGATTCATACTGCGCCAAAATTAAAAGTTATTTCATGACAGTTTCTAACTAATTATTAACATCAATAATCTGATAATCTATCTTTCATAATTTCAAAAAACAATCGCTAGCAATCAGTCGTTTTATAGGACGATAGTTGTTATATTGCATTATACACTTTCAAAAACCATTGTCAAGACATATTTTTAATTTTTTTTGCATTTTTCCCCTTTTTAATATCCCAGAATATAACACAAAATAATTATTAAACAATTATCGTCAAATTCAAAGATAATAGTTGACAAATAATACCATACCATGTATAATACACTTAGAGTTACAGTAATAATATTACAAAAA
>ERZ778496.725-NODE-725-length-28752-cov-4.719274_pt1 | contig 28752 bp, 34 predicted proteins | sample MGYA00433099_ERZ778496 | MGnify/ENA primary metagenome ERZ778496 (study PRJEB29527, sample SAMN07138962) | mouse gut metagenome | material: feces | host: mouse | place: China:Nanjing | collected 2016-01-25 ...
GTTGGTAGTGTGCGACATTTGGGAGAATACGCCCAGCTAGACAGAAACTAAATAACCGGGTGTAGCGCAGTTGGTAGCGCGCCTGCTTTGGGAGCAGGATGCCGCAGGTTCGAACCCTGTCACTCGGACCAACCCTAAGACTTAGGCTGTATGTAAGACTTGGGTGTCTCAGCCTACTTGCGCATGCGAGTAGAGATAAACATATTAGAGAGGAGCACTACCATGCCTACTGAGAAAAAGACGTTGCAGGACAAGATGCTTGCAGCACTGAAGGACAGAAAGATTCCATGTGTCCTGTTCACTATGAAAGGTGCGCAAATCCACGGCCTCATCAAAAGCTATGACAGTTTCACCGTTCTGATGGAGGACAATCAGCGCCATCAGAATCTGGTCTACAAGCACGCCATTTCCACTATCTCCCCCGCTTCTTTCGTGCGGCTGGATGACCAGGAGGGCTGACATGGACCCTCAGATTGAGAAGGACCTGGAATATTTCAGGGACTACATATTCCCTGATCTCGCAATCGGGACCCGCGTTCTTCTTCAAGGACAGCGTGGCAGGGTAATTAAACCGGAAGATTACATTGGAATGATTACTGATACGGATACGGACCCAGATGGTACCAATTGGTATTGCGTTTGGTTCGTTAGTGGGGCGTACCGCTGGTATCGCGCTGCCGAATTCCATCAGACTTTCTGCTGCTGATACGCAGGACAATTACAAAGGTCTGCTTGGTGCTGCGCCAAGCAGACCTTCATTTTACGCTGTATTATTTGGAGATTTACTTATGCTGATCAACAATATGGTCACGAGGGCGCGTCCTATGCATCTGAACGCCACGAACAGGAGGACTTTTCGTGTGACGTTTCAGGACAAACTCGGGCTAAATGTCAAACTGCTTGAGGCGGATAAGTTGTCTGACGCTGCGGCCTATGTTGAAGCCGAAGGGCATCTTGTTCTTGAAGTAAAAGACACTGCACACGGGTAAATAGTGGATAAACGAAAGGCTGGGTGTTAAAGTTGGTGGTTTGTGAAGGAACGCTAATGTATCTTGACCGACCTCTGGCGAGAATCTACGCGAACGACATAGAGCTGTACCAGGCAGAGCGTATTGAGGAGGACGGAAAGTACTTCCCACTTGAGATGCAGGAGGAAGTGTCCGGAGAGACGTTTAGGCGTTTCTGCGAAGAACGTCTAACCCCGCCTACACGTATTCATCTTGACAGAGAGCTTAGAGCGGCTGGCTTTGATAGGTACAGCTTCGCTGCTGTATTGATTGCTTCAAATGGTCGTGACTGCTCTGACCCCTACTGGGTCAGATTCGACACAGGGCCGCAAACCTGGAAAGAAGTCTGGGAAGCTATCGGCGTATACAACAAAACGTAACACAATCCCAGGTGCGACTAATTGCACCTGGGATCTAATATGCAGGCGTGGTGGAATTGGTAGACATGCGAGATTTAGGTTCTCGTGCGGAAACGCGTGTGGGTTCGAGTCCCATCGCCTGTACCAGTAGTTAAAGCAAAGGAGGGTTGCACAGATGGAATTGTTCGGCCCGTATTCCTCAGCTCCGATTGACCTGCGGAAAATTAATTGGGACTTCAAGTCGAACCACAGCACAGACGGCGTGGTCCCTAAAGCCTACTATCAGGGGAGTTACTACAAGTTATCCTCTTTCAGTCCTAGTAATGGATTCTATGGGAATGAAGCTGTCACGGAGTGTGTTGTGTCCGATATCTTAGATAGCATGGGGATTGAACATATCCGGTACAGGCTTGTAATGGGCAACATCACTTATGATGGGAGTAGTTACACTACACCAGTTTGTATCTCAAGTGACTTTAACCCTAACAGGGCGCCTACCATTTCGCTTGAGCGATACCTGCGCTCCCATGCCGTTGGAAAGAAACCACTTGAAGCTTGTATATCTTTGGGATTTGAGAGCTACATTTACACGATGTTCCTCGTAGACTTTTTGGTACTGAATCGCGACCGCCACGGAGCAAACATTGAGCTCCTTGACGGGAAGCTGGTTCCTTTGTTTGACCATGGGCTTGCGCTTATGCTGCTGCAAGATGTAAAATGCTGGAACCACTGGGCAGGTGACAAAGTCAACAACTTTGTCGGGTCTATTAGCCTGCGCGAGAACCTGTATTCAATCCCTGCAAACAAGTGGCCGAAGGTCATGGCGCCTGATGTTAAAGTGGTCTCGCGTTTCTCAGAGTTTTGGGAAGAGGAGAAAATTTTATGTGCGCAGAAGATGGTGCGAGAGCGTTGGGAGGCAATTGAGAAGCGCAGAGAGGAGCTAGTGTAATGAGAGATTATAAGGTCATGGAGGGAGACAAGGTCCAGGCGCATCTATACTACTGGGAAGATACTGATGAGTATCAGTTGGTACTCACAGATGATTCCACCCTTGTACCCTACTGGGACGGGGAGCTGGGAAAGGTAATTCCGAAAGACGAATCCAAGGAGTGGGTGCGTGACAGGGTGTTCCGTCCTGGACGTGCGAACATCATGCAGATTCTGGAGGGTATCGGTCACACCGACTATAAGGAGATCTATTTCATTGACTCCCCTCTGGTGTTGGGAAGGTGTGTGCGGGACCCCTACTATATTATTCCTGCTACGTCTGATGCCGTTTCCGGGTAGTCGGAAACGGCATCTTACTCATGAGGTAAAAGTTGTCTAATCTGATGAAAGGTGTGTGACCTATGGGAGAGGTTACAGAGAAGTCCGTGCTCATTGGCTTCCTTACGGAAACTCTCAAAGCAAAGGATGTGTATGCGTTTTCGCAGGAGTACAAAAGAAGCGAGCTTGCCTACATGTACGAGGTGCTGCATGGAGAGCCACCGGCTCCCAAGATGCGTACTAGACTTGAGCTTGCTCTTTGGATTAAAATCTATGTTTGGGAGCAGCTTGGTAAGGGGATTCCTTGGTAGGTCGACGGTGTGCAAGGTGCTTGTGCGCTTTAGCTGTAGCATTTCCGTACGCGTAACATTTCGTTCTCAGGTGCCTGAGGGCGGCTCATATTTTAGGGTGCCTACACGTATATCGGCGATTATAGAGTGTGGATGATGAATCATCCAACAAATAATCAGGAGGTTTCTTATGAATAAGAAACAGCAACTGGTCAGTGAGCTGACCGAAAGAATTGAGCACGCGGGAATCACCCTGCCGGAATCCGAGGACGGTTCCTGCTGGGTATTTCGTGCGAAGGACACCTACTGGGAGGAGTTTCCTGAGGGTTACTGCCGTAGGGGTGTCCTGGGCTCTAAAGAGTCCCTGGAGAGCAACCTTGCCTGCCTGTCGGAGGAGACGCTTGTCCGCATCCTCGCTGATGACAAGATTGTGGAGGGCATGCCCTTCGACCAGCTGTGGTCGTCTTGGGGCAGGGCGAAGTACTTCGTCTGCGAGCCCCGGTTGGTGTACATAAAGGAGACGAGGATTCCCACGCTTTTCCTGCGGCATGACTGCTTCCTCCATCTGTTCCGCGGTTACACCTTCCAGAACAGTTACGACATTGTTGCCGATGGCAGCAACGGGTCTGGAGGCAACCATCTGAACACCGTCTATGGCATCATCAACCCTCCGATGTACTTTGACTACGACGAGGATGACCCTGCCGTGGAGGAAGCGGCGAAGGCGAGCTGGAAGAAGGAGTGGGCTGTTTTCCGTAAGGCCATGATTCTCTCCTTCCCGTTCCAGGCTTGTTGGAACATTGGAGCGTTCGAGCGGCTTCTTCAGGAGCATCCCGGGTTGTTCGATGAGTTCATGAACCAGACGGATAAGTATGGGATGAGGCAGGGTCTGGATACTACACTCGGTGTTCGTCAAATCTACGAAGCCGCTAAGAGTACGGCAGAAAGGCTTAAGGGTACTCCACAAACTCTGCTCGAGATTCCTATGATTATGGAGGAGTCCAGCGGCAGGACAATGATGTGCGGTATTCTCAAGTTTAGCAAGAGGGCGGTGTCCTTTACCTGGAGTGTGCAGGACGAACGGAAAGAGCTTGCCCTTGAGATGCCGCTGCACGAGACTGAATGTGTTTCGCCCGAGGACAATGACTATCCGCGTAGCAAGTACTACTATTACTACAGCTGGACGTCATTGGCTCTGGTGCTGTTAAGGTTGTCTGGTGTGCGCTTCGGATACTACGCGAGCGCAGTGTCCAAGAACAACACCAATTGGGACCGGGCTCCAGTCCTATTCCATCGACTCGAGGAGTGCGCCACTGGATTACAGTCTATGTGGAACCTTTGCTACGACTACTGCGCTGCAGTGTTTGGCTAAATTACATTTAGTGGTGGGCGCAGCGCCCACCCCTCACTGGTTTTGGAGGTAAATTTTCGTGCATATTATGTTTTCTGATGTGGATGACCACGGTCTTCACTGTGCCGTCGTGGAGGAGGTTTATTATGACAGCACCGGAAAGATGCTTGTCATTGAAACGCCCTCCTACACGTATGCTGTTCACAATATGGAGTGGTGGGACGCCAACGCTCTAATCAAAGAGCTGTTTACTAACGAGAAGCTCGATGCCTCTGGGTATCGAGCTAGCCTTGTCATGGACGACGAATAAATAAAGGAGAAGGAATAATGAACGCTAGTAATGAGATTCGCCTGGAGCAGTTGGCTGCCTTGCAGGACAAGCTTATCGGAGTGCTGGAGGAAATTAACCAGCTTCGGCCGGTGCAATTCCTCGACTGGGAGAGTGAGTATACGTATAACTTCCTGCGTTTGCGGGAGAGCGTTGAGGATGACAGAATCTACATCGATATCTCCGGGTGCTATGACAACCTGCCGGCTCACGAGGAGTCCCCGCTGTGTAACAGGCGCAATCACCCTATACTGTCGCTTGAGGATTGTAAGCATGCGAAGATTTCCGAGGAGGACCATAGCTGATATGTTGACTGGTAAAGAACTGGATGCTATGAGCCCGGAGGAGATTAGAGCGTACATTGATAGTGTGGAGGTCAGCGATATTGATGCTGTCTTCGCGGGGGTCAGCTTTGCCTGCATCAAGCGTGTATATGAAAAGTATTACGGGTTCCACCTCACCAGTACCAAGACCCGTGAGCGTGCTATCTTCGAGTTCAAGGAAACGAAGTGGGACAGACACAGAGCAGAAGTGTTGCTACAAGGGTAGATACCGCCAGGTCTTAAGGAGATTGGACTTATGATGAACTATACTGTATGTTTCCTGATTTGCCGCGAGACGGGGTGCGTTCTACTTCTCAAGAAGGACCGCACAGATTTTGTTGGGCGGTATAACGGCGTTGGAGGGAAGATTGAAGCTAATGAGATGCCCTATTCCGGGGCCGTTCGAGAGATACGTGAGGAGACCGGTGTTGATACTGCTGGGCGTCTCTACTGGCTTGGCACTCTCATGCTTCCGGACGACTGTGGAAAGCATGACCCGGAGGGTTGCACTCTTCACTTCTATACGGCCGATGTAAGAGAGGATGAAGTGTCGCAACAGGTCGGCGAATCGGAGCAGTTGGCATGGTTCCCTGTGAGAGTAGTGATATCCTCTGCACCTACCTGTGAGAACTTTGCGGGTAGGGGAGACGTGCAGTATTTCGTCAACCTCGCGTGGAATCACGTGTGCGCGAAGCCTCAGTAGGTACACCTCACTCCTCTCATGATTGCGCGGCATACGCGACCAGAAAGACAGAGTGGGTATCCTATGTCAGACGCCTTGTGGCGTCGCACAACTATACGGAGGTACTTAAAATGGGTAAGGTATGGAATGCAGAGGGAAGGGTCCGCTTCTATCTGGACGGCGACACATTGGTGATTCAGGACACCAGAAAGGACCTGGACCTCCGTCAGTGGATGTGGGAGGAGAAAGCCATTCCGCCGCAGAGGGCCGACGACATGACGCGAGGGTATTTCGCTGACGGCGAGATTGTTCTCTTCTGCGGTGCAGATTACCGGCCTTCGCCTGAAGTCACTTGCGACGTCGTATTCATGTGCGTGGACGCCTACAAAGACTTCTATAAAAAGAAGCCGGAAGTGTACAACGGTGTGCGCCAGGGCGAGGTCGGCGAGAAGTGGCCTCCGCTGTGGAGGTATCTGGGCAATATGTAGATGCAGGGGCAGGTGGGATATCCCACCTGCCCTTCTGCTTACTTTGTAAAATTTGTCTACCTAGTGTCTGGGAAGGCAAGGATAAATTAAATAGGCGGTGTTAATTATGCGAAACTACATTGTAGCAATTCTGCTGTGTCAGGACACACAGCGCGTCCTTCTGGTGCGAGAACCCACGACTAGTTTAGATTCTAATGGTAAGTTTCTCGCATTTGAGGGAGAGTGCGGACAGCGTGAGACCGTGAATGATGCCGCCATCAGAATCATACGCGAGAAAACAGGTGTCAATGTTTCGGGGAGACTGCAAAGACTTGGGAAGTTGACGCTCGAGACTTCGATATCTCCATCCACGCGCCGTAAGGGTATGGTCAACTATTTTTCTGCCAGCGTTAGGGAGAGTGAGGTCGCAACAGTCACTTTAGACCGCGAGGGGTTGGTGTGGCTGCCTTTGGCTAGCGTATTAGCCATGCCGGCAGCCAGCAATACCTTGGCAGGTAGTGGGGAGCTGCAGTACTTTACCAGCCTGGCACTGCGTCGTATGTAATTGTTTATACGTGCCGCATTTATACCTGTCGTGTTTGAGCTCTACACGCTAATCCGTGTGTAGAGCATCTTTATAGAGGTGAATTGGTGAAGAAACTGGAAGAAATGACTCTTGCGGATGACTTTATGTTCTGCAAGGTCATGGAGAACGAAGCTATTGCGAAAGAGTTTATTGAGGAACTGTTAGGGAATAAGGTCGCCACAATCACGTGCCTTCGCATTCAGGAATCCTACAAAGACAACTCTACTGGGCACGGTGTTCGTTTCGATGTGAAGTTCATCGGCGATGATATCATCTATAACATCGAAATGCAGCAGAGTATGTTAGACAGAAAGAGCGACCAGGATGAACAAAGAAATCTGTTTCGCAGAACGCGATACTATCATGCCAACCTCGCAACCCAGGCATTGCCTGAGGGCGAGGACTATGGAGCTCTACCTGATTCCTACGTAATCTTTGTCTGCAAGTTCGACCCGTTCGGGAAGGGTTATGCAAAATACGACATTAAGCCATACAATGAGACTTTAGGGTGCGTGTATCCTTCCGGTGAGCGCACTATTTTATTGAATGCCTATTTCACTGACAAGAACGTATCTTCTGGGATAAAAGATTTTCTCGGACTTGTCCGGGATGGTGAATATGAGTGTGATTCACCTACTCTGTTGTTTTATAAGGTTGTGGAGGAAATCAAGAAGGTCCGGCAGGACCCTAAAGTAAGGAGGGAGTTTATGTCTTACTATGAGCATGTGCGTTTAGAACGCGCAGCGGCTAGAGCCGAAGGACGCGAGGAAGGACGAGCCGAAGGACGAGCCGAAGGACGTGAGGAAGGTATCGAGGAGACTATTTTAAAGTTTGCTCTTTCTTTACAGAAAAAGGAAGGGATTAGCAGGGAGGAGGCTTTTATGAGAGTAGAAGAGTTGCTGCGCGTGGGTGAGGAGTTTTCGACTGCCGATAGTGGTGAGATGAATCTCGACCGCGACCGTAACTAGGAGTGGTGTCATGACCTTTGCGGAAATCATCAAATTGGACCTAGCGAAGCAGAGGTCGTAGAGTAGCTGAGGATATTCTTGGTGTAGACGCCACACCCTCCCAGGCTAAAGCATCTATGGATCTTTCCAGCCCAGGGACATTGACAACAAACGTGAGGAGTGGCGAGATGGAAGGTAACCCTGTACCCACTGGTGTCGCTGTTGCGTCTTATGCGTTGCGGTGGTATCGTAATAGGATTAAGGAAATGTGCGATGATGCCGCACGAAGGCGCCTCTATGAGATGTTATTTGTTCTGCAGTATCGCGATGGTCTCGGAGCAGTAGAGGCGAGGAAGCAAGTCGAGGATAAGTTTGTCGAAGGGTGTCTGTCAGGTATTTTCCCAAGCGACACCGGAGCTGCTTCTGTATAGTTCAGGTGTAAACACTTACGTGTGCGCATACAAGTGCTACTTGTTTACGGTAACATCCTTGCGGACACAGCCGCTCGGTAATGGGCCAGATTCTAAATCTGCACTCCGTGCCGAGCACCAGCTGTGGGCGCGCTTTCCGACGGATTTAAATCCATTACTGGGAGCAGCTTAAAATGGACAGGAAAGCCGCGTTGCTCCGAGCTGACGAGCTCGTCTCATACTAGGTACGTCAAGCCTACATCTACAGTGCAGTTAGACTTGTACTGCACTGCACTTTCCATAAAGGGGCGACGCACTAATGCATTTGCCAACAAGTTACTCGAAAGAGAAGGGTCCTGTGTATAAACCAATCTCTCAGCCAGGACTGGGGAAACGCATCAAAGAAAGTAGAAAGGCTAGCGGGCTGACACAGAGACAGTTAGGGGAAAGACTGGGTGTTTCTTATCAGACGATTGCCTACTGGGAGAAGGGTTCCAGAGTGCCTACATCCGACCATCTTATACAGTTAGCTAGGGAGCTAGATAAACTGGATGACTTCTTTCTTTGTAACGCACAGGAAGAGGAAACTAATGCGGTTCTGCTGCTTTTATGTGATAGGCTACGCTATTATCGGAGTAAGCGTAATCTTTCGCAAATTAAGTTAGCAGAGTTAGCTGGAATTCCATTTTTGGAAATAGTGGCCTATGAGAATCCCGACGGCGGGAAGTTCATTACAGAGGAACACTTGGAGTGCCTATGTAATGCGCTTGGAGTTGAGCGTGATGACCTCTTAGGGTGTTCGCACACCGAGGAGGATTTACTTGAGATGAATAGGAAGTACAGCAGAGATAGAATCCTAGCAGCGCTGGGGGAATTGAATTCTGTTGGGCTAGAGAAGGCAGTGGAAAGGCTAGAGGAATTATCGGAAATAGGTCATTATTGCGTGTAGACCTTGTGTGATAAGAACTAGTATTTACGGTCCCTTAGCTCAGTTGGTTAGAGCAGCCGGCTCATAACCGGTCGGTCCCGGGTTCAAGTCCCCGAGGGACCGCCAATCAAGGCGGGTGTGTTACGGCACACCCGCCTTATCCATTGTCTGTATTTTCTTGGGAGGTGTATGCCTGTGCGAATGAATTTAGATAGTACACCTGTAATGTACCACGTTAAGTGGGACTTAGAGCAGGCTTTTGGGTCTCTGGCTGATTGCCTAGTGTATAGGGACTCTTTACTGTCGGGCACGCTGAACCCCTATGTGCCGCATACGTGTATGCCTGGTGAAGATAATCATACTGCACGCGTCTGTGCCTGTGAGACTCTGGAAGGTGCTATCAGTGCTATCGGGTGTCTGGGTACTTTTCGTCGTTGCTGCAACGCCGACCCCGATGCTAAGTCATATGAGAACGATGACGAAGTTTATCCTGTTATCGTGGTCAGCTTGCAGGGCGGTACTTGGCTTAGACCTTCTAAGCTAGAAGTGCCTGATGCCGAATACACGGGAGAGATGTGGTGTCTTACCCCCGTCCACGTTGCGGATGCGCAGTTGATGTGGCTTGATGCTTACTCCCTAACACTCTATGAACACCCTATAGTGGGTAAGATGTATTGCTCCTTGGTCAGGTTTGTGGAGCACCCGGAGTTGCGTAGCCATCCTTGGATTGATGGAAAAGGCCATCCATTGGTTAGTTCCAAAATAGGCACTGAACGTTTCGTTTGTGCTAAAGACGCTATGCGTGGTTTATTCTACGACCGAGTCTACACTAAGAAGATGGGCTATGCCGTCCCAGAGATACCAGTTACCAGCTACTCGAAGTTTTATGTGGAAGGCGGGAAATCTTGTGTCCGCGTACGAACCGATTACTTATTCGAGTACACCGGTGTGAACGATACGGCTGGTGAGCCTGTGTTTGTGGATGATACAGTTTCCTATAAAGACAAGTTTTACCGCGTCGCAGGATTCAGGGTACAGGACGACACGCATTATCTGATTCTCGGTAGCGGTAACTCAGAGCCTATTGAGTTACACTCTAGCTGGTGTTCAGAGCTGTTAGTCTCTTTAGAGAATCGGAAGCTAGCAGGGGAGTTCTGTAGGATGTTTAGCCAATAATGCACAACACAGATTAGAGAGGACTAACAATGTTGGAGATACAAATAAACTACGACCTGGGCAAAACATTGGAATCGGGTCAGGTATTTCGTCAGCGGAGACTTGGCTCAAATACCTTTGAGATACACGCGAAGGACCGTGTCTGCACAGTGACACAGGTGGATAATATTCTCAGGGTGGAGGGGTGTGCTGACAGTGATGAGGACGCCTGGCGCACCTACTTTACCGACAATACTTCCGAGACGGAGCTGGCCAAGAGGATGCAAGGTAATCGCATATTGCGTGAGGCTTACTGCTACTCTAAAGGTATACGCTTTCTGAAGCAGGACCCCTTCGAGTGTTTAATAAGTTTGATTCTTTCGCAACAACAGCGCATCCCGCAAATACAGGCTAAGATTGAGATGTTGTGTAAAGCTTGTGGCAAGCAGCTGCCTGGAGGGTCTTATGCCTTTCCTGAACCAAATGAGATTACGGACGAGGCTGTTGATTCTATTAGAATTGGTTACCGTGCGCCATATGTTAAGCTTGCTGCAAAAGCTGTGGCTAATGGTATGCTGGATATCTATGGCATAACCAAGGAGCACGTGACTTACCAGCAGGCCATGATAGCGTTACAGAACCTTTATGGTGTTGGACCCAAAGTGGCTAAGTGTGTAGCACTGTTCAGTCTTGGGTTTACTAACGCCTTCCCTGTTGATACCCATATCAACAAGATACTGAATTTGCCTGAGATGCGAACATTCCTGCCCGACAACTACGGCGAGTATGCTGGGTACATCCAGCAGTATCTTTTCTACTGGTCGATAAATAACGGCCTCTGACTGCCTGGGACTTTCGTAATGCCTTGTAGTTTGCAGTATAGATTAATACTTGCCATCTGTTTGTGGCTAGGGCTAATTCTTCTTCGTTTTCCTTCTGGTAAAGGGTGTGTCCACAATTGGACACACCCTTTCACTTCTGTGTGTAAAGTAGGTGGTAGTATGCAGACGATAGAGTGTCCTTACTGCGGGCAAGCTCCATTCGTTGAAACTAGGGTTCACCGTGATGGTGTGCTCATAGGTGCGGTGAGGTATTGCACAGTTTGCTGTGCATATGCTATCCGCGTAGTGCCGGTAGTAGAGGAGACGTCTAATGGGTCGCAGCAGAAGTTATCGCAGGTGGGTAAGAGAAACTAAGATACGTAGAAAGCAGAGGATCTCCTCAGGCTATTGGTACGTAAAGTGTCGCGGTGTTCTCAACAAAGGGAAGATACATTGCTCTTGCTGGATGTGCTCGGCTAAAACTAACAAGGATGGTCCGCCCATATCTGAACTGCGCAGAAACAAAGAAATTATTGCGGAGGAGTTGTTTGTCGATGAGGACTAAGAATCTGTGGGTGCTCGTGGGTCCGTCTGGGTCGGGAAAGACAACCCTGGCTCATAACTTAGAGCTGCTGGGTATCTCTGCTGTAACTACTACAACAACCCGGGAACGCAGGATTGGAGAGGCGGAGGATGCCTACAACTTCGTGTCCACTGAGGAGTTTTTAAAGCGTGTGGACAGAGGTAGGTTTGCAGAGTACACCAGATATGCCGATAACTGGTACGGTAGCGAGCTGCAGTCCCTGGACACTGGAGATGTTTTGGTGGCTACTCCTGATGGAGCCGCCGCTGTGTCCATAAGGTACCGCAACCGTCCTGTGATTACTGTTGGACTTATGGCTCCTCCAGAGGTATTACACTCGAGACTTCGCTCCAGAGGAGACGGTAGTATCGAGCGTTTGCAGGCTGACCTTGTGACCTTCTCTTCACTCTACATATTTACTGACCTGATTATTAATACCGTGACACCACGCGGGACTCTGCGCGAGGTCCTCTCTTATATGAACGTTCGCGGAGAAGACTTCGATGTGGATGGACTAATGCACCGGGCTTATCCAGAGTGCGGAGTTGACCGTCCAGATTATTGATATGTCACCGATTAATGTGGGTGCTGTGTTAAAAATGGCTGAGAGTGTTTGAACTCTCAGCCATTTTTATTTACGTGTAGAGTTTTCTTCTTTGACGCATTCAGTGAATATTTGCCGGGTCTCTTGAAAGGGCTTATGTGTTTGTAAGTTCGTTGCTTGAGGAGGTAAATATGTTTAACTTTATAAAACGTTTATTCCAGCGAAAGGCTAACTCTCACAAGGAAGCACCAGGCGACCATGATGAACGGGAGGGAGCTGTCGGCGATGAAGGGGAGTCTTCTCTGATGGTTCTCACAAGAAGCGTGACCAGAAGACTTAACCACAAGCTCCCCGTGAAAATAATTGAGAAATCGGGTAACGTTCTGTCCAGATGCATCATAACTGCCGGCGATTCCAACACACTGGTCCTGTCGCGACTACCCGGTGATTTGGCCCTGCCCAAGTTTGGTGCAGGTGACCAGCTCATGCTGATGGCTCACACTACTGACCTCGATAGTGTCCGTGTGGTGGGACAGGTAACGGAATCCTCTATTACGCGCTGCATCCTAAATCACTGGGACACAGTCGACAAGACCAGCATGCGTAGCGAGGTAAGACTTCCTGTCGACAGTGGTTTTTGTACCATTATCGATAAGAAGCCGGGCAGGAGCGAGCGCACCTACGACTGCTCTATTGTGGACATTAGTCTGACCGGGGCGCATATTGTGTCCAGTCTTAAGTTAGGTAAGGGCGATGTGATACTGCTGCGCTTCGAGATACTTAAGGATGATGGCGCCCTGACCTGCAGAGGGCAAATCGTGTGGGACAAGTGCGTCACCGAGGGCGAGTACCATTACGGTGTGGTGTTCGAGGAAATGTCTGGATGGAAGCGACATGAGCTGAGTATCTCTCTCGACCTGCTTCGACAGAACCTTGAGCGACGAACGAAGGGCTAGGTTGGACTATGGGTACTTTATATGACTTTGCACGCGAGGTAAATTATCGAAGGAAAGCCTACCAGCGCGAAGTGATGGGCACTAAACTTTCCTTCACGCGGAGAATAGAGCGTGTCTTTCCTGTGCGCGGCCGGCGCATTTGCGCAATGACATTTGACGATGGGCCGTGCGCTAAAGACTTCGTTGGGTACGGTAAAGGTGTGACTGAGTGTATCCTGGACACATTAAAGCAGTACGGTGCTCGGGGTACTTTTGATATCATAGGCACTACTCAGGACTGCTATCCAGACACAGCCGGTGGTGTTGGCACACCACTGTTCGGTGGAGTGCGGTATGACCACTATCCCTGTTTTATGCAAGACCACCTTGGCGGTGCCCTGAATAACGAGAGCCTAATTAGGCGAATGATTGAAGAAGGGCACGAGCTTGCGAACCATACATGGTCCCACCGCATCAGCGGCAAGAAGCACCTGGTATACAGCAAGCGTGTACCCTTTGACTCTGCTTCTGATGCCATCAGTGACGTGGACCGTTTACACGCCTATATCAAGGATAAGTTCGGTTACACAATGCGTCTAGCAAGGCCTGCCCATTACGTCAACAAGTTGAATGGCAATGGCGACATGTATGACGTGTATTGGACACTGGGGTACCAGTATTGCGCCGCCAGCTATGACGCCGGTGGGTGGAGGCCGGGCAGGTCCTACAAGGAAGAGGTAGACTCTATGGTCGAGTCTATGAAGAAGAAACTCTTTGCAGACCCTGACGCCCTCAATGGTCACATTATCTTCCAAAAGGATGGATGTAATCAGAGTTTACGTACACCAGTCATTGACGCCTTACCCAAGCAGCTGGAGCTGCTGACCTTGCTTGGGTACGATGTGATTCCGGTGTCTGAGCTGCTTGAACTTTCGCCCTTCGTTGACCTGAAACCTGAGGGCGAGGTTTATGACAGTGTGCAGCAATTGATTAGGCTGGGTCATATTGTAGGATACCGAGATAACACATTCCATGGAGAGAGAGCTATCACACCGCAAGAAATGTTGTGGATGCTGTCTACACACCGCGAGATTCGCTTAGATGGGGACCTCGGAACCTACTCGATGTACAAGAAGAAGCTGCGGTTCACCGATGGTAACCACCTACTTGATTTTGCGCAGAGTGAGGGTGTCTTTGCTGAGGAGCGTTTCTTTAAGGACAAACCGGAAATTTCTCGTACAGATGCGGTGAAGTTAATTTCCGAGGTTGTCAAGAAACACGAGTGTGAGGAGGTGGCGCCATGACCGCGGTAGTTACAAACGCCAGCTACCGTATGGTGTTGGCGTTCATGCGTGATTTAGCGGATAAGGGTATTCGTGTAGTCGCGTGTTATTACGGAGAGGAGCCGTATACTTTGCGCTCTAATTCCGTCCATACAGCGGTTAAAGTTCCGGACCCATACATTTATCCGAACGACTATGCAAACGTCCTTTTCTCAATCTGTAAGGATATATTTGAGAAGGAGAACGAGAAGCCAGCCCTCCTCCCAATCAACACTAAGGAGTTGGAAATTCTAAGTCAGCCGGAGGTACGCTCTAGGCTGGAAGAGGTGTGCGGGCTAGCTATAACTGACCACGACACGTTGGACTTTGCGAACAACAAGGCGCGAGTCCAGGAGTTGTGCGAGGAGCTTGGTATTGTCACACCAAACACATACCATCCGGCGTGTCGTGAGGACTTTGAAGGGTACCCCTATCCATTGATAGTCAAACCCGTCTGCGGTGAGAAGTTCGGACTTAAGGCTGGTGAGCGATTTCTGATAGGGTGGGATGCTAAGGGAGCGGCTGATGCCTGGGAGTACTTTACACGACTATGTGATGAGACAATTATCCAGGATAGGATATTTGGCGAGGAGTGTGGGCTTGCCTGTGTAATCCATAATGGAGAAATCATCACGGGTGTTACGGAGGTAGCTGTACGCACGCAATTCCTCGACGGTGGGCAGCCAACTTATATCTATACAAACCCTTTGGATATCTACATGGACGCGTCCACTAAATTGGCGAAGGCATTAAACCTGACTGGTTTGTTTATGTTTCAGTTTATGCGTGACCGTGAAGGCACGCTGTACATGATGGAGATAAACTGTCGCATGTGCGGAAGCTATTCCATTTGCCGCAGGTCAAAGTCTTCTGCGGGCTATGACTTGTTCGCAATATCCAAGGGGCTGGAACCATTACGTCAGCATGGTAGGGTAGGTGTCCACCACTTCATTTTGCCTGCCGATTTCTTTAGGGCATATCAGGCTGTGAAGGCAGGCAAGTATATGGATGCTCTAGGGTGCGTGGGGACGTGGTTAAATCTAAAGAACTATGAGTGCGTGTTCGAGCTGGGTGACCCTAAGGCATCATTTGCCTACATCTTCCACTATCTGCGTCAGGGATTTGGTAGCAAAGGTGCCGGCAGTAGGCGGCGTACGAGGTTGCCTGAAGATTGATAATGCCGCTGCGTGCTTACTGACCTGGAAGTCATTTATGCTCAATGGCTTGTACATTCCCGTCTATTTTGACCAAGATACGGAGGTCGGAGTGGTATTATACCTTGTAAATAGAGCACCAGAAAACAGAGGTGCCGAATTGGAGGTATAACACAATGACCGCTACTACCGTAACTACAACCACTGGGAGAAGAACTCCCGAAGAGGTACGCCGCGCTCGCGCACGCTCCGCTCGGTCCCGTAAGATGCGGAAGGCAGTGTATATCTTCCTGTGCTGGCTCGAGGTCCAACTCAACGAGTTCCCTGGGAAGGTGCGTAAGGCCACCTCTGACCTTTTTGTGTGCAGCATTGTCCTGATTTTGTTCGCTGCTCTGTTCTTTGCCTGTCTGGGCTTGTTGGAGGTCGCTTTGACCTTCTGGGCTTCACAGGTATCCTGAGTCAAATTAAAGGCCTGCTTGTAGTAATACAAGCAGGCCTTTTTCGTCCCATGTAAAATCTTTACAAGGAGTGATGTGTTTGTGCCTAGACAGAGAAAGGGCAAAGGTGTTTCTATAGTGCTACAGAAAGGCAAAACTTACGTATACGGTCCGGGTGTGGATGTAGTACTGAAGGATAGGGCTTGGCTGGTTAGGATTAACCCGAAGCTACTACTCCCAGGGTTCCGGAACACCGACAGGAAAAAGCTGTTTGTTGGGAGAAGGTGTATCGGATGGGCGCATCAGTCCTATGCGCCCATTCCGATTGATGAGTACCGCAGAAGGTGTGAGTACCTAAGCGATGTGTGGGCCAACTATATCTGTGAGTGGACGGGTTTAGGGTGCCGGGAACGGAAGCGTGGATACTTTGCGGTTTGTATCAAGAACACTACTTTTATTGTGGTGGTCGGAAAGACAGAGCAGGGTAACTATGATTGCTTAGTGTATACAAAGCATAACAGTGATTACATAGGGAACTTCATAATCTCTCCCACCTTCGAAACTATTCAGAACAGGTTGGGAGATATGAGGTACGCCCGTAAATTTTATACGGTAATAGGATATGTGTCTGGGTGCTTACTAGCATCCGCTGTAAGCAATATCTCGAGCGAGATGAAAATCGATCATTAGGACTAAGGAGGTGCTGGTAGTGGCAAGTAATGGCATAAGCTCCAAAGTTGTGACCGCCGCAAGTGTGCCACTGGCTAAACCAGTGCAGGTTTTTGGCGTGAACACTTACACCATATCCACAGACTTCATTTCCTGGGGAGAAGGAAACAACTACACCTTGCAGGACATTGCCCCTGAGTTCGGAACGCGCACGACTGGTGTCGGTGATAAGGTGTTTATCTGTGGTGACGACAGAATATCTGTTTACGACTTTGGACTTCTGTTCTCTGTGTTTACCGCTATGACCTCCGCACAGGCTGAGCTGGGTTCTAATTTCCCGGTTGCAGAATCTCAGGTATCCCGTGAGGGACTTCGTTCGTTGTGGCTGGGGAACGATATGCTGTTGTACTCCCAAGCGCACAACCTGATAATACAGCTGGACAATGCGCAGGTGCAGCAGATTTGTGCTGGCTCTAAGGTGGAGTGTACAAACTTCTGTACAAAGGATAGATACATTATCGACCGCGAACGGGTGGAGCTATTTGTGATAGAAGCTTCGAAGCACGAGCTTCTGTGCAGAACACGCATAAGTGACAGCGCCCAGCACAGCTACGCTAAGTGGTTCCAGGACCGCGACGATGACAAAGACGTGACAGCTCCTTGGGACACCGAATCAAGACTGGGTAGATTGATTGCTTCTGTCAACAATAAGCTCCCTGTTAAGAAGATGATGGATGCCTATCATAAGAAAGGCATCCTTGAATCTGCGGGGGTTCGTAGAGAGTTGATTGTATCCCCTGGTGAGTGCATAGGTGACGTAGTTTCAGTGGAGCATCTGTTGGGCAAGGCTTACTATACGAATAAGGCGGACGTAATCATTGCTGTCAACTATCGCGCAGGGATGCTGGTGTATACGCCATATTTCGGCGGCGAGGAAGTAGATGGCGTACAGGTAGATTCCAAGTGTCAGTTGTCAGAACTCTGTGAGGTTACGTCGGGGTGCGACGCTATTGCCCGCTATGCTAATACGGTAGTGAACAGACCCTTGACTCCCGCCCAGTTCGACGCTAAGGTCTTTAGTGCTGTCGCTAATGCCTGGATGGAACAACGTTTGAAGCGCGTCTCCTTTGGCTCCTCACTTGGCAGAGTGGTGGTCCCAGAGAGTACATTTGAGGAGACTTTGGATGTAGGATTCGGAGCTGACCTATTTTGTATGGTCCCTGTTGGTCTGGTCGGTGACGCCGTCGTGTGCAAGACCGCGCAAGGAACTCTTGAGCTTAAGTATCAGACCGGGTGGGACATTAGCGAAGCATTTTACGATATCACGGAGGTGGTGACAGGTGCTTAACATTGACAGTGCTAACAGGTACCTGTTACGCATCCTGCCACTCAAAGAGCGGCCTGATGTTTCTGGACAGGTAGTCTACGTGCGCAGAGTAACAGCTGAGAGTATCTTGCTCTCTAAGGTGAATGACTGCAGACCTCTGCCGGAGGTAATCCGTTTATCTGCCGAGTCAAATGATGACGGCTGGTACGATGCGACAGAGTTGGTGCTTGCCGCTAACTGTGCCATCACTCCACGCTACGACCTGTGTACTTTCGAGAATGAGGCTGCTAGACAGTATCGCAACCATTTAGGAGACCCCAGTGTTTTACAGGTTTGTGATAGCGAGAAAGCTATTGGGAGGCTTTGTTTTGTTGGCCGTATAAAAGAGGGCAAGACGGAGTTATCTCCGACAGCCTGCTTTGTGATACACACGGACGACTACGGTTTCTCCGTTGTGTACAATGGTTTCTGTAGCCCGGTTAAAAGACGTGGTGAGTACTTAAAGGTAACCCAGCGCATCCTGCGTCTGGAGGGCTCAGGTCAAAGTTTCTTTGCAGCACATCCGATTGTTGAAGCCTGCAATGCAAGCTATGCGGAGGATATTGCGCTAAAGCAGAAGTATCTACAAGAGGTCAGAGAGCGGACTTCTGCGCGTAGCACAGTCCTCGAGAATGCTGAGCATGCGACACAGAAGGCTCGTGGGTTGCAGAATCTAAATCTGGAGTAGAGGTGATAGCTTGACTTGCTTATATTACTTCGCACTATCCGGGTGTCTATTGTTCGCGTCCAATAGGATGTGTAGCAGGGCCTCTAACCGGGAGGAAGTTGTGCGATGCAAGAGGATGGTGCGAGTTGGTACTGTTGTCGTTGCGGCGCTGGGCATCTGTGCTGTCACACTAGAGCTGCTCCACAGAGGTGGCGTGCTATGAGGAAGACTATTCTTGTAACTGCCACCATAGCCTTACTGGTGGCTCTGTCAGGCTGCACGCAGCGAGATATTCAGGGGACCTGGAAGCAGGAGGATGGCGAAGCCTACGTTCAGTTCCTTGACGGCGAGATGCTCGATAGTCAGTATGGTTTGCCCTGTGACTATACTTTCGACGGAAAGACCCTGACCTACATGTGCCCATCTGGTGACGCGGTTGCTACCGCTGTACGTTGGATGGGAAGGAACACGATGTGTGCCTACGTCATGGGTCAGTGGAATATTCTTGTAAAGGAGAGCTCGGCGAGTAACCTCCCGAGCTTCCTTGACTCTACTATTGAGCCGTCTGGAACCGTAACGCAGTACACACCAAAGAGTGCGCTGGAGGTAGAGAGTCTCTCGTTATATGCTAACGGAGCGTATACCTTTGGAGAACGTAGCGGAGTGTGGATGCGCAACAGCGATAACACTTACCTCTTGGCCTACTGGGCCGGAGAGGACCAGACATACGCAGATGTGCTGGCTACTTCCGGTAAGTATCTATGCGCTGTTCCTCTTGAACTCGATGGTCGCCTGAGTGTGATTCCGAAGTATGCTAACAAGGCATCGAACGTGCCCTCTGGGTACCTTCTCGATGGCATTGTGAATAGCTCTGAGGGAAGCATCGTATTCGCGTTCTCCCAGGATGGACGGTGTGTCAAGACGTCTGGTAACTCAATCAGCATTTCCTATAACTACACTGTTGATGCTGACGGGTTAGTGACGTTACGTGACCAGGAAGCTCTGTCACCTGACTGTGACTACCTCTACCTTGACGCTGGGGCTGAACGGATATACCGAGTTGTCTACGAGTCGTCTAGCTGGGGAGATTATCTCGCTGGTATTTTTGATGAACCTGTGAACGACGTCGGAGATTATTCAGTGACGGCATTGCCAGAGGACCTGCTAAACAGTCTACTATCGACAGCGTATACCCGTGCGTCGCTGTTAGATATTGGGGCTGTCTGCGATCTTGATGCCGACTATACTTCGGCATTTGCACAGTCACTGGAAGAACAACATGCGCGTATCCTCGCCGACGAAGCTGCGAGGTTAGAATATGAGCGTTCGAGGAAAACGGAGCAAGAGCGGTTAGCCGAGGAAGCGCGAATTAGGGAGCAGGAAGAAGCCAGGGTTCGGGCAGAAATGGAAGCTCGGGCACAGGCGGCGATTGAAAGTAGTCGCTACTCCCAGTAAGGTCTACACAGTGACGTGGTGGGTAACTGCGGCGTTACAATCACTTGGGTAGCAGGTGACCGTGTCAATACATAGGCATCGTGGCAACGTAATGCAGTGGGTGTCATTTTAGGTGTGGTCACATTTAAGTAACATCTAGTGAACAGCGAGTTACTCGTCTATCTCTGGGTGCTAATTACGCAAAGGCGAATGGGTGTGCGTGAGTGGGCTGTGTGCCCTGTGGTACACCAGTACCGGTGTGAGCTACTTGCGTGAGTAGACAATCACAATTGAAAGGAATGTAAATAGCTATGAAGAATCTTAAGCGTCTGGCAAGTTTGTGTATCGCGCTTGCTCTGGTGTTGTCCATAGCCGGTGTGAACTACTTCTTCACAGACGCCCGTGCCGATTCTTACGACCAGGCTAAGGTCAACAAGTTTACCGATATCGGTAACCATTGGGGCAAGAACAGTCTGGCCAACCTGATTGGCTACGGGTACATGTACGGCACCACGCCCACCACAGCGGCTCCAGATGAGAAGCTGACCACGGCCCAGCTGGTGACCCTGCTGGTCCGGATTATGGGCGGAGCCGAGGAGGCCGACCTGTCCGGCTACGTGGATATGGACAAGGGGGCCTGGCACTACACCTACTTCGCACAGGGCCTGAACATGGGTATCGTGCCCAACACCAACAGCAACTACCTGAATCCGAATCAACCCTCCTCCCGGGAGTATGCGGCCTACATGCTGTGCCGTGCTTTCGGCCTGACGGTGCGTGAGCCGCTGGATGACTACAATGATGCGGATAAGGTATCTGACTGGGCTGTGTCCAGTATGCAGGCCATGGTCGCCGCTAAGGCTATCACCGGTTCTAACGGCGGCAATGCGACCCGCAACCTGAATCCGCAGGAGACCATTACTCGTGCTGAGTTTGCGGAGATGGTCTATCGTCTCTGCAAGAACTTCGTGCAGAGCAGCGATAGTGCTACCATTCGTGGCGGCACTATCGATGGCGGTGTGTTGGTTTCCAAGAGTGGCGCTAAGTTCAATGGCACTACCATCAAGGGTAACGTCTATATCTCCGACGCTGTCGGGACGGGTGACGTTACCTTCGAGGACGTGAAGGTGGAAGGTAACATCTACGTCCGTGGTAGCGGTGAGCGCTCCGTACACCTGGAGGGCGAGACTACTGCTAACAGCGTGGTGTTCCTGAATCCCTACAATGCCACTCGGCTGGTGGTTGAGGACGAAGCCAAGATTAACGGCGTTCTTATCAACAACGGCGTGGATGAGGTTACTCTGGAGGGTAAGGTGGGCAACGTTACTATGAACGTTAGCGACGTTGACCTGACCCTTGAGAAGGCCGAAGCCACTAACGTGGTTATCAACTCCGCTAACTCCGTGGTGTCCCTGGAGGAGGACAGCGTTGTCGAGACTCTGAGCATTGCTTCTTCCAGCAGCGGCGTTACTGTCAACAGCGAGGGTAAGCTGAACCGGCTGGCTCTTATGGCCAACAATGCGAAGCTGAACCTCGACGGCACTCTGGACTACCTGCTGATTGGTGCGGTCAACAAGCTGGACCTGGAGCTGAGCAAGGACATTGTCCTGGGTGCTCTTGACCTGCATTGCTCTGACTCTACCATCAAGGTGGACTCCGAGGTCAAGACTATTAACGTATCTGCGTTCAGTGAGAAACTCAAGCTGGAGCTGGGCAAGAACGCCAAGGTCCTGGCTGTCGGCATTTCCAGTGCTTCTACTGATCTGTCCGTGGCGTCCGAAGCGACCGTCGGTACTGTTACTCTGGATGCTTCTAAGTACAAGGGAACTATCTCCTCTGACCTTAAGACCCTGGTTATCGGTGCTGGTGCTACCGAGGCGGAGATTACCCTTGCCAAGGATACGGACATTGAGACCCTGACTGTCAACGGCAACAAGGTGAAGATTATCACCGTGGCCGGGAGCACCGTCAAGGATATCAACATCACCGGAAAGGAAGTTACCGTCACTGGTCAGGGTGCGGTCGAGCGTGTCAACGTCAGCTCTACTGCGGACAAGGCCAATATCGATACTCCCAACACCAAGGTGTCCAATGCTGGCGCCTCCGAGGTCAAGGCTGGTACCATCGACCTGCCTCCCAATAAGGCCTATGTCATTACCTCTACCGGTAAGGATGTTATTCGTAACAACGACGGCACTCCGGACGGTGATGGGGACAAGACTACGGGCGCGGCGCAGGAGGTTGCAACTGTCGCTAACTTCGAGCTGGCGTTCGCTTCCGGTGCGGCGGCCAATGATATCGACATGAGCGGCAAGTGGTCCCTCGATGACCTGGTGACTGGTATCACTTTGACCAAGAACACTTCCGGTAGCGGTGCCACCTACAAGCTGTCCGGCAACGTGAAGAAGGTCGAGAACTTCCTGCCTGTGTTTGATCCCATTGCTGGTTACGGCACCGGGTACTATGTGCCTGTGGTGCTGTCTGCAGAATCCATGGAGAAGGAAACCTCCTATGAGGTTCTCTCCAATGGCACCCGCTACACCAATGCGAACCTGTCCAAGGGTACTTCCTATGCTGGCAAGCTTATCGTGTTCCTGCAGCTGCAGTCTGGCACCACGAATAAGATTGCTACTGTGTCCTTCGACCGTGACGGCGCGGGCAATGCCTACTCCCCCGTTACTGTCAGTATCGACTACAGCGGCGTTACCTTTGACGGTGCGCAGGACCTGACCGGTGAACTGTTCAGCTATCCCGTCAATGCTACTGCGGCTGACCTGACCCGTGAGGGCAAGCTTGCTCTGGCTGACTTCGGTACTTACAACCTGATTAAGGCTACCGATACCATGTACCGCGTTGAGGGTACTTCCAAGTACATCGGCTCTGCCATTACGGGTAACATTGTCGGCGGTGCTAGTGCTACCAATCATTACGTGCCCGTCATGATTAACACCAGCAGCTTTGCCAGTGGCTGGACTATCGTGCTGAACGGCACCGAGCGTTTCACTGCTTCCAACGTCTCTACCGGTACTGGGTGCCGTGGGCATCTGGTGCTCCTGCTGGCTCTTGATGAGACCAATGGCTCTGTGCACACAGTCTACATGGACACGGACGGGGATGGCCGCGTGGATGCGGGTGGTACTTACACTATCAACTGCACCGGCGTTGGTCTTCTGCCCGATGGCAGTGGTGGCAACAATCCGGGCGGCGATGACAACGAGCCCACTGACTTCGTGGAGATTCCCGACTACATCAGCGTGGCCTTCGACGTCGCTAAGAACACTGTGACCATCACCGACAATAAGGGCGGTTTGGCGCTGCATCCCCAGGAGGCCATGCGGGATAAGCTTTCTGCGGACTACATCATGTCCGCCATGAACGAGGAGGGCTACACGAAGATCTCCAAGACCCGCCTGTCCGATGACCAGGTCATATTCAGCGGGACTAAAGGCGACAAGGCCGTGAGCTTCGTGTTCCATTGCACTAAGGGCATCCTCTTTGTGGGCAAGCCTGCCGAGATTCCAGAGGGCGTGGAAGTTGTCCTGCCTGATGAGGGTGGCTCCGTCGTGGTCTATGACTCCAAGGACATTTATTATTCCCTGGATACGAGTGTTCGTCAGTCTGCCCTGAGAGCCCTCGCTGTCCTCGCCCTGGAGGACGCGAGCTACACTGACTGCACGACGGATGTGAGCAATGCCCTCTACGCCACCATCCGCGCCAAGAAGGACGGCATGACCTACACCTTCACACTGAACTACGAGACCGGCTACATTCGTGGTGAGCGGCCCCAGGAGCCCCAGATGGTTGACTTTACTTACTGGGTTCCTGAGCTCGGTAGCTCCGCACCTATTATGGGGCGCGTGGCTCCAGGCACCACTGTGAAGCAGTTCGCGGAGATGCTGAGAACTCAGGGTGACGAGGTAGGCCTGTACTACGCTATGAACGGCAACGGCTACGATGCCAAGCCCATCGACGAAGATGGTGCTTCTCAGCCGATTGCTGCGAATGACGTTATCGTGTACGGCTACTACAAGCTGGCTACCTTCCCTCCCAAGTCCGTTGACGGCGGCGGTGTCCGTGTGGCTATTGCCAACTTCGATACCCCCGCTCCCGACAGCGACTTTGCCGGCTGGGACCCTCTGTCCCTGGCTCCTCCCATCCTCGTGTCTGAGGAGCGCAACGGCGAGGAGTACTATGTACGCGGTGGTACTGAGATTACCCTGACTATCAGTTTTACCGCTTTGGACAGTGGCGAGGAGGCAGCGTCTGCTCCTGTTGAGGGCGCAAAGACCTTCAACGTGAAAGCAGCGGGCGCTACGCTTGCCTTCGTGGATAACGACGGCTTCACCCTGTCCGAGGATAAGAACAGCGTTACGTTTGCCAACAATGCTGGCGTCGATTCGCTGTCTCTCAACAAGGACACCGTTACCCTGGTTACCAAGCAGGGCGAGATGCTGGACGCTTTCACTTTCGATATGACCTACACCATGTCCAGCGATGTCATCTACACCCTTGAGGTGAAGTAACGACTATATGCGAGGGCTGGCTCTTCGGGGCCGGCCCTCTGTATTCCTGGAGGGATACTATGTTCATTGTAAAGGATGTTCTGGAGCAGGACCGCGACGTCAAGGTCTGTGAGGAGGTATCCTCCAGCTGGTATAAGTTGCTTGCGTGGTCTAATTGCTTAAAGCAGTTGTCCTGTCAAGTAGACGGGAACAGCATCACAGCGTATGCTCCTATCGCTTGGTGCGGCGGAGAGGTGTCGATGGGATTCGCCGACAGGTGTGCTATTATTCACGGAAGTGGCACTATACTGTTTGCACGGCAGGCAGACGAGGTAATATCAGTAGACCTTGCCACATGCGGCGGGAGCATACTGCTAAGGAAAGAGTCGCTCATTGCCGTCCCAAGCGAGTGCGCTGTCAGTCCTTGTGACAGCGGCCCAGATGCGGCTGAGTTTGTAAACATCGCTGGGGCCGTTAAGATTCCGGTCGTCACTAAACTCCCGGAGAAGGAATTGATTGCCGTTACGCTTAGCGAGGACGACACTTTGGTGGTTGGTATTGCGCAGGTGTTGTACTACTCTCCTTCTTTGCGCGTAGAGCAGAGAAGGGAAGCTAATGAACTCGTGTGCTTCTCGGGTGAGGGGTCCATAGGGTTCTGGAACACATAAGTAAACGGGGATGGTCTTAGCCATCCCCGTTTACTTATGTGTTCCAGTTTATACAAATTTCATAATCCGAGGAGTATACCGTGAAATATAAATTACTTGTAATACTGTTAGTCATGTTTGTCCTGTCGGGGTGTGGAGAGCAGCGACCCCATCAGGTCTCGACAAGCCCACCTAGTGGTTCGGAGGTCCCTGATTCTCCTTATGCATCCGTAGCAAGGGATGCCCAGCCTGATGACCTGTGTCAAGGTGACAGTGAAGTAGCTGACGCGGTGAACCAGACGCTGCTTACCCTTCCCCGCTGGATTCGTCAAGCATTTATTGATTCAGGCTGGGAAATGCTTGTGGTAGACTATGACCTCGCTACAGTAGACTACGCAGGCCAATTTAAAGAGGGAGATGTACTGGCATCTACAGCGTATAAGGACAGACAAGTTAGAATCTTAGATAACACCAAGGCGGCGATAAACTCCCCTGTACATGAGTTCGGTCACTGGGTGGACTGGCTTGTTGGGTTTCCTTCGATGTACGATAAGGTCTATCTGGATATTTATGCGGGTGAAGCCGAAGACTATAGGGAAGCTTTTAGCCCGGTGTGTGCGTGGAATGAGCAGGAGTTCTTTGCCGAAGGGTTTTGGTGCTACTGGAAATCACCAGAGATGTTGAAGAAGGTTTGTCCTGAATTTCATAGCTTTTTGTCGGACCTTCTCAAGGAAGCCAGGGAAGCCACAGGATTTGCAGCAAAGTAATCTGCAGACAGTAAAAGTGCTTCACTTTTCTTAAAGTCTCGACCGACTAATACTATTAGTTAGCGTTGGGTAACATTTCATCAGGAAGGAGGACCAACTGTGGATTTAGGTTTGCAGAAAACTGCCAATGTCTCCGTTAAAGGCAAGGCGTCTATGCAGGATATCGAGTTCGCCAAGCACGCACTAGCGGTGGTCAAGGTTCATGACGAGCTGGCAGACGGAGAAGGCAAGACGAAAACCTTGCGTCAGCTCGGCGCACTGGATGACTACATTGGGGTGAGGACTGAGAGTCTCCACTTCCATCTGCTGTGCATGTTTGGCCGACACGCGGCCACCCTGTACACCAAGTTCTTCGAAGCCCACAATATCATCGGCTACGAAGGAGAAGTTGCGGAGATAGCCCGCAACATATGGCGGAAAGCCTGCGATAAATAACTGTCAGCCCGGCCTAATAAGTAGGCCGGGCTGCGCCGTTATCAAGAAAAGATAGAAGGTTGAGGTGATGCCTGCATGGTTCTTGATTTTAAGGACGAGCAGTTGTGTGACCATCTGAATCATGTGCTTAGTGGACTACTCCCGCACAACAAGTACAGACCTGAAACATTCTCTTTGCTCTATCCGGTCTTGTCGTTGGTGCTTCCTCACAGCGAATCTCGTAACCTGTACTTTGCTCTTTACACAGTGTTTGAGAAGTACTATAAATTGCAGAATGCGATGGAGGAAGGAACCTACCAGGTTCGTATTTCGCGTGAGAGGTTTGAAGCGGCGCTGTCAAATAACCTGCCTGACCTAGTTCTTGAGCCTGCGCTCGAACTGTCTGAGCTCATGAGCGAGGAGGGGAAGTCCGGTGATATCTCTATTCCCACTGTACAGAGCGAAGCTATGAGTATCGTGTATGATAAGGTTATGACACTGTACGACACATGCTTTGACCTTGAACAGGGATACGAGGATGCAATGGCCTATATCATCAATCTCAAAGATTCGATGAAGGCCAACATAATCGACACCGGGATAAAGATGCAGAGAGCAATAATCTCCACAGGGTATCAATATGGTAGAAAGATGTATCGCGGTACCGCAGGTTGGATTGAGTTTTCTCAGCAATTGGTGCGCGAGGTGTCTGAGTTGGATACTTCTACTAATGACGACTTAACCTGTAACAACTTGGAGTTGCTAACCGCGGTGGAACGGCAGAATATCGCAATGGCTGAAGGTATCGCAGAGTATGGTATTCCTCAGTTAGACGATAGAACTCCGCTGCTCCACCACAGGTTTGTTGTCTTGGTTGCACGCGAGAACGTCGGTAAGACTCAGGTGGTTACGCACCTGATTGCGTCGGTTATACGTGCCGGAGGAAAGCCCTACTTTGCTTGTGGCGAATCCCAGCCGCAAGCGATGTTCCTGCGTGTTGTGGCTTCCTACATCTTTCAGGAGTACGGGATGTATTTCTCCGAAATGGAGCTTGTTGGTGAGGGTCTTGAGGCCCTAAGTCCTGTTGACAAACAGACTGTCCAGGTGGCCAAGGCTCGCGTGGCCAGTAGTGGCATGATTATCAGCAACTCTCTTGAGTATGATAACGTAACCGCTGCTTTCACCCGTGCTCACAGGGATGGGTGCAATGCGTTCTTTGTGGACCATTCCCAGTCCCTAAGGGGAAGGCGTGGACGAAAGATTGGAGACCTTGTTACTAACCTCGCACTTGATTGTCGTGAGTTCAAGAACAATTATCCGGTCTACATCATGTTGACTTCTCACCCGTCCACTAATCTGAAAGACACTCTGCAGAAGGGCGTGGATAAGGATTTCCAACAGTCCCCTACTGCTCAGTCCTCCGCACCTTCACAGGAAGCAGACGAGTTGTTCATTTTAAATGATACCGATTACTACCGTAAGCAAAACATCCTGCAGTGGATTGTAGCAAAGCGGAGAGGAGCCCCGAAGCCGTCGCCGTTCTTCATTAAGAAGATATTCAATGTCGCCTCCTATCAGTACGACCCTAATATCCAGGGCGGTGACACGATTGATATCGATGAGCTGGAGGGGGTAATCAATACCCTGAACCCTGACGATGTAGACACAGAAGACTCAATCGGCATGGACGGTTGGGAATAAGGAGAGAATGTAAATGACGGAGTGTAGTTTGAAAGGACTGCGCGAGTTCCTATGTGACCGGAGTGAGGAGTGCTCGTTGTCCGCCTACTGTCGTAATGCTTATGTTGTCGCCGAAGAAGACCAGGAGCAGTTTGAAGAGCTACTCGATGAATTCGTCGGTATGTGCAACCTTGACCGCAAGCAATCTGACGGCTATGAAGTGGTGAGCGATTCCTATGGTAACGGGAGTTACGTGTTCTATGTGATGTGTGAAGACGGCACTTGTGTGATTGAGCTCCCGGTTAACTTTATGCAGGCTAGCCTGCATAGCACTTAGAATTGGAGGGTACTATGAAAATTGTAAAAGCGACGGAGAAAGATAAAGAGGTTCTTGCCGCGTTTCTTCCTACAAATGTGGAGGCTGGCGGAGCGTACGACAGTTTGCCTTGCTCCCCTAAGTACGCACTCAGCGAGTTCGTTGCTAAAGGCAACGATATCTACCTGGTCATCGACCCTGTCGATGTGGCCCCGGAGGATGCTGTGCTGTACACGTCTGATGGTGAAGCCACGGAGGTCCTTGCTGGTGTCATCACCGTAGTGCACCCCAAAGCTGTTATGTTCTCCAGGGGCACCCATCGTCTCTATCCGAAGGTTCGCACCATGCGGCTTGTCGTAGCGCCGCAGTACAAAGCCATGGTGAGTATGATGCTC
>ERZ778496.733-NODE-733-length-28498-cov-4.894526_pt1 | contig 28498 bp, 29 predicted proteins | sample MGYA00433099_ERZ778496 | MGnify/ENA primary metagenome ERZ778496 (study PRJEB29527, sample SAMN07138962) | mouse gut metagenome | material: feces | host: mouse | place: China:Nanjing | collected 2016-01-25 ...
AATGGCTGATTGTTTTATTATTGGATAACTGAACTCTTATATCGAACTCACGTTACTTTAAACTTTAAACTCTAAACTTAAACCCTCTATACTTAAAAATCACTCCTCATCCTTGAAGAGCTTGTCTTCGCGGTCGAGGTTGTAGTCCTTGGCCAGAAGGGCAAGAAATTTTGAAATCTGGGCCACGGCGTCGAGGGTGTCGGGCGTAATCTCCTTACCCTGCAGACGCAACATAAGCATACCGTAAAGAGCATTGAAACAAGTCTCGATTTCACCGACAGGAGTGTCACCGGCCTTGGCGCGAAGTTCGACGATATAAGGCAAAGTCTTGTAAAACTCAGCGGTATATTCCGGGAAACGCGGGTCTTTGAGCAGTGCCAGATGCAGGTCGGTGAGCTGGATGATAACATTTTTATTGAGCTGAAGGTGGCCGGTCTTTTCGACACCCTCGCGACGCATCATGTCGATAAGCGACTCATACCACTCCACCATCTCCTTGCGTTGGGCATCGGTGAGCTGAAAGCGGTCAATGACACTGGCCGTTATGCGGTCTATATCAAGATTGTTGGCACGTATTATATCCTCTATCTGCCACATATACAGCAGATATTCGGCGATATTCTCTTTGTGTTTCTGTGAAGCAATAATCATGTCGGAAACTATTTGATGCTACAAAATTAACGAAATTGAGCGGGAAAGTGTTAATTTTGCATGAAAATATTCACCTGTATGCAATCCACTTCCCACCTGTCATGTAATCTACTTGCCGACCTGCTCACGGCCCACGGCGTGCGTCGCGCCATATTGTCGCCAGGCAGTCGCAACACACCTCTGATACTCGCACTGAGCCGACGCGAGGAGATGGAGTGTCATGTGGTCATCGACGAACGTTCGGCCTCGTTCATAGCCCTCGGCATGAGCATCCAGACGGGCAAGCCGGTGGCTCTCGTGTGCACGAGCGGTACCGCACTGCTCAACTATGCTCCGGCTGTGGCCGAGGCGTTTTACAGACACATCCCTCTTGTTGTAATTTCGGCCGACCGTCCCGAGGAATGGATTGACCAGGACGACTCACAGACCATATGGCAGCAGGACGCTCTCGCCCCCTATGTGAAACGCAGTTGTGACATCTCGGCCAGAATAGATTTTCCCAACGGTCCGTGGTGGACCGACCGCATGATCAACGATGTGTTGCTCGAATGTGTCAACGGACGTCCCGGGCCGGTGCACATCAACGTGCGCCTCGACGCGCCGCTCCACACATTCTCGGAATATGACAAAGGGTCGGCGCGCGTGGTGACAATGATTTCGCCGGCCGCACAGCTCCCTGTGAGCGAGGCCCGCGCCCTGGCCATGTCGCTGGCATCGCCCCGCAAGGTGCTCATAATAGCCGGATTTCATCAACCTGACGAGAAGCTCAACCGCGCCCTCACGCGACTTGCCTCACTGCCCAATGTAGCCGTGATGACCGAGAGCATTTCCAACATGCACTCGCCAAAATTCATCGACCGCATCGACTCGACTCTCTGCCGTCTCACAGACGGAGAGCGCGAAAGCATGCGTCCCGACACAGTGATAACCCTCGGGGGAGCCATCGTGTCGCGCCACATCAAAGACTGGCTCAGAAACATCCCCGAGCTCGACCACTGGCACGTAGGCATAAGCCACACCACCATCGACTGCTTCAAACATCTGAACCGGCGCATCGACATGGATGCCACGGTATTCATGGGTCAGATGGCCGCCGCGTTGCAACCTCACAGAGCGGCATCGCAATATGCCGCCCTGTGGCACGAAGTCGCAGACCGCGCGCGCAGACTCCATGACGCCTATGTGGCCGCAGCTCCATGGAGCGATCTCAAAGCAATGGCCGGCATATTTGCCCGGCTACCGCGCAGATGTAACCTCCACCTGTCAAACGGCACTCCCATACGCTACGCCCAACTGCTGAACCACCCGCGCATACACCGCAGCGAATGCAACCGAGGCGTCAGCGGCATTGACGGATGCACATCGACAGCACTGGGCGCATCGGTGTACTATCTGGATAGTACACTCCTGATTTCAGGCGACATGAGCTTTCAATATGACCTCGCGGCCCTGTCTTCGACCCTCATGACACCCCGCTTCAAAATGATAGTCATATGCAACGGCGGTGGCGGCATATTCAGATTCATACCGGCCACATCCTCACTGCCCGAGACAGAGCGATATTTTGCCGTTGGCACCCGGCTGCCGCTGCGCGACCTGTGTAACGGCTACGGCATAGCCTTCTTCGAAGCCGACTCGGACGAATCACTTGCTGAATCGATGCAGGCCATGCTCGCCGTCACCGACCGTCCGGCTCTTCTCGCGGTGCATACGCCACCGGAAATTTCAGCCCTCACGCTGAAAAATTATTTCACTCACCCCACAGCCGGCAAGGTATAAAAAAGTTGCATATTGCCCGACAATTCACTACTTTTGCACCACACTAAAACAACAACGCAAATCTCATATCATGACAGTAGTAGACAGATTTCTGCAATACGTCAAGTTTGACACACAAAGTGACGAACTCACCAATATGACACCCTCGACCCCGGGCCAGATGATATTTGCCCAACATCTTGAAAAAGAACTCAAGTCGATGGGGCTTAAAGACATCTCGCTCGACGAAAACGGCTACCTCATGGCCACCCTCCCCGGCAACACCGACGCAGAGGTGCCCACCATCGGATTCATAGCTCATCTCGACACATCGCCCGACATGAGCGGCCATCACGTCACCCCCCGCATAGTCAAGGACTATGACGGCAACGACATCACGCTCAACCAGGCCGACGGCATCATACTCTCTCCCACCCAGTTTCCCGAACTGCTCGACTATAAGGGCCAGGATCTCATCGTGACCGACGGAAACACTCTGCTCGGAGCTGACGACAAGGCCGGCATAGCCGAAATCATCACGGCAATAGAGTATCTTCAGCAGCACCCCGAAATCAAGCATGGCGACATACGCATAGCCTTCAATCCAGACGAGGAGATAGGCCAGGGCGCACACAAGTTTGACGTCGACCTGTTTGGTGCCGACTGGGCCTACACCATGGACGGTGGAGCCATCGGCGAGCTGGAATATGAGAATTTCAACGCCGCCGTGGCCAAGGTGACATTCAAGGGATGCAACGTCCACCCCGGATATGCCAAGCACAAGATGCTCAACTCCATACGTGTAGCCAACCAGTTTATCATCATGCTCCCCCGCTGGGAGACGCCCGAGCACACCGAAGGCTACGAAGGATTCTATCACCTCGTGTCAATCGAAGGATCGGTAGAGCAGACCGTGCTCACCTACATCATCCGCGACCACGACCGCGACCGCTTCGAGCGTCGCAAGAAAGAGCTGGAGCACCTCACACGCAAAATCAACCACGAGTTTCCCGGCTGCGCGTCAATCGAGCTGAAGGACCAGTATTACAACATGCGCGAGAAAATCGAGCCCGTGATGCACATCATCGACATCGCCGTCGAGGCCATGAAAGAGTCGGCCGTCACCCCCAAAGTGCAGCCCATCCGCGGCGGCACCGACGGAGCACAGCTCTCGTTCAAGGGTCTCCCCTGCCCCAACATCTTTGCCGGAGGCCTCAACTTCCACGGACGTTATGAGTTCGTGCCCATTCCATCAATGGAAAAAGCTACCGAAGTCATCGTGGCCATAGCCCGTCTGACAGCCGCCAAGGCATGAAAACACTTGTCATAGTCACCGGTCCTACCGGAAGCGGCAAGACCGACCTTGCAATAGATATTGCCGAGAGCCTCGACACTGAAATAGTGTCGGCCGACTCTCGGCAAATTTTTCGCGGCATACCGATAGGCACAGCCGTCCCCTCGCCCGAACAACTTGCGCGCGTGCGCCATCACTTCGTAGAGACTCTCGGGCTTGAGGAATATTACAGCGCGGCCATGTATGAGGAGGAAGCCCTCGCCACGCTCGACACAATATGGGCCACACGCGACTATGCCGTGATGTGTGGCGGCTCGATGATGTATATCGACGCCGTGACCAAAGGCATCGACCCGCTTCCGACCATTTCGGCCGATATACGCGACAAGGCTCTCGATATATATAACAAAGGTGGTATCCCCGCACTCATCAACACTCTCCGCACCCTCGACCCCGCTTATCTCACCGACTGCGACCTCAACAATCACCGACGTCTCGTGCATGCCATAGAGATTTCACTCCAGGGGGGAGTGCCCTACTCGTCACTGCGTAGCGGAGAGTCGAAAAAGAGAACTTTCAGAGTGATAAAAATGGCGATAAACCATAGCCGCGAGGCTCTTTTCGACCGCATCAACCATCGTGTCGACGCCATGATCGAGGCCGGACTGGAGCAGGAGGCGGCACGTGTGTATCCGCTGCGACATCTCAACTCGCTCAACACAGTCGGATACAAGGAACTGTTTGCCATGATGGACGGCACAATGCCACGCGAAACAGCAATCCCTCGCATAGCCAAAAACACACGCGTCTATGCCAAAAAGCAATTGCTCTGGCTCTCCAAAGACCCGTCGGTCATACTCCTCGACCCCGCCAGCCCGCTTCTGCCTCAGGCAATGGCTGCGATAAGAGAGAGTGAACAGTCTCCGCGTCAGTCCTCGGAATAGTGGCGAAGCACGCGGCGATAGGAGTTGAATATCTTGGATTTTGACACAAACCCCACGTAACGGCCGTCGGCATCAACCACGGGAAGATTCCACGCGGAGGTGTCGTCAAACATTTTCATCACCTCCTCCATGCTTTGACCTTCGCATACACGACCCGGAGGCATCGACATGAACTGATTGACATACATCCGCTTATACAGGTCGGGGCGAAACATGATGTTGCGTATCTCGTCAAGAAGCACCACGCCCAGAAGTTTGCCGCCGGCATCTATCACAGGGAAAAGGTTGCGCGAGGAGCGCGATATGGCGTCGACCATCTCCTTGAGATTCATTTCGGGGCGCACCGACACAAAGTCTGTCTCTATGACATTGCCCATCTTGAGCAGAGTCAACACCGCACGGTCCTTATGGTGGGTCAATAGTTTGCCTTCGCGCGCCAGTCGCATGGTGTAGATGCTGTAAGGCTCAAACATCTTGATGGTACCGTATGAAATGGTCGAAGCCATGAGCAGCGGCAGAAACAGTTCGTAGCCGCCGGTCAGCTCGGCCGTGAGGAAGATGCCCATCAGCGGTGCATGCATCACGCCCGACATCACTCCGGCCATGCCCATGAGGGCGAAATTGCGCGTAGGCAGGTCGAGACCAAACATTATATTGAGCGCGTAAGCAAAGAAATAGCCCGACATGCACCCCACAAAGAGCGAGGGGGCAAACGTTCCGCCCACACCGCCGCCGCCGTTAGTGGCCGAGGTGGCAAATGATTTCATCAGCACGAGCGCACCGATAAAGGCCAGTATCCACCACACATTGGTGCGGTCGGCATAGAATATCGAGTTGTTGACAATAGTCGAGGCATCATCGCCGAGCAGATGGGTGATGGAGCCGTAACCCTCGCCATAAAGCGGCGGAAACAAAAACACAAGAAGCGCGAGCAGCGTGCCTCCGACAGCCGCTTTCTTCCACGGAGTGTGCAGACGGCGAAACAGTTTCTCCATCATATTCATGGTGCGGGTGAAATAGAGCGACACAAAACCGAGAAATACGCCCATGATTATGACATAGGGTATCTTCCATGTCTGGAACGGCTCGCTCTGTATGAAGAAAAACTCCACGTCATAACCCGTAAACACATAAGCCACCGTAGCAGCCGTAATCGAGGCGATGAGCAGAGGCATCACCGACACCGTGGTAAGGTCAATCATCAACACCTCGAGAGTGAAAAGCATGCCCGCAATCGGAGCCTTGAATATGCCGGCTATACCCGCGGCGGCTCCACACCCTACAAGTATCATGAGGATGCGGGGCGACATCCTGAACACACGGCCGAGGTTGCTGCCTATGGCCGCGCCTGTATACACTATAGGGCCCTCGGCTCCAACCGAACCGCCGAAGCCGATGGTGATGGACGAGGCGATGACCGAGGTGTACATGTTGTGCTTCTTGAGCCTCGACTTGTTTTGCGACAGCGAGTATAGCACTCGTGTCACACCGTGAGAGATGTTGTCGCGCACCACATATTTCACATAGAGGCTCGTGATGACAATGCCCGCCAGCGGATAGAGAAGATAGAGATAATTGCCCTCCGAGATGGACATGTCGGCCGTCAGAAAGCCCGAGATGGTGTGAATGAGCCATTTGAGCACCAGTGCGGCCATTCCGCCGAGTATGCCGACAGCAAGGGCGAGTATTATCACAAATGTTTTTTCCTTGATATGACGCTCGCGCCACACCAGCAGTCTCATGAAAGCAGCCTCAAAGGCATCGCCCATACGTCCAATATGTTGAAACACCATATGCATAATCTCTCAATATAATATATTATTTCCCCTCGCCGCGCAGCACGGTGAAGAGCGTATAGTAAATAATCCTCATGTCAAGCGACAGCGACATGTTCTGAAGATAGAGCATGTCATATCTGAGCCGCTCCACCATGCCGTCAACGTCACTCGCATAGCCATACTTGACCATGCCCCACGATGTGAGCCCCGGTCTCACCTGGTGCACGAGCGTGTAGTGGGGTGCACGCTCTATGATGCGGTCGATGTAATAGCGGCGTTCGGGACGAGGGCCTACTATCGACATGTCGCCTTTCAGTACATTCCACAGGTTGGGCAACTCGTCAAGACGATATTTTCTCATCACACGCCCTATCGGCGTGATGCGGCTGTCGGCGGGCGAGGAGAGCATGGGGTGTCCGTCGGGCTCGGCATGGTCACACATCGAACGGAGTTTATACAGCCTGAACGGCCGTTTTCGATAGCCTACCCGCTCCTGGGAATAAAACACAGCCCCGGGCGACTGCTTTTTTATCACTACCGCCAGCACCGCCATGATAGGGAGCGAGACCGCAAGCCCTACCGACGAGATAATTATGTCAGTAAAACGCTTTATGGCCACAACGCTGTCGGAGAGCTCACACCGCGATATGTCGACGAGCGGCTCGGCCAATACCGATTCATAACGCACCGTCCCCATAATCAAAGCCTTAAGGTCGGGGGAGACATAGAGCGGCACACCAAGCGAAAAGAGCCGGTTGATGACCGCCAGAGCCTTGTCGGCTGACAAAGTGTCAGCCACAAGCAGCACACATGACAGTTGGCCTGTCTTAAACAATGATTCAACATCGTCCATAGCCGTCATATCCACCCCGTCAATCTCCTGACGACGGCGGCTGCCATCTGAGATGTCGGCCACGGCACGGATTACAAGTCCGTGCTGCGACGCCACGGCCCGCAACCGGTCAATACGTCGGGCTATATCGTCCGCATCACCGACCACAACAGCGTTGCGCGCGCCTCCCGGCCTGCGCTGTAGATGCAGAAAATGTGTGGTGAGACTGACACGTGTCACATAAACACACACTAACAGCACTCCGCCAAACATCAGCAATATCTCGTAGTTGAACACTCTTCGCGGCAATACATCGTTGAGCAACACCACGAGAAAGAATGCCATCGACCCTATGGTCACTCCGACAAAAGTCCTGACCAGCTCGGTAATGCGCGACTTGTTATAGACCTTTATATAGTAGCCGGTAAGATAATACACCAGCAGCATGAACGGCGGAAACAGCAACATCGACAACACAACGCCATGTGACAGCAAAAACTGTAGCAGGCCGTGATGGCGCAGGGCTATATCGGGCACTACCGCAAAGCGCAACGCGTTGAATATCACCACTCCGACAAGAGTGGCGACATAGTCAGTCACGACATGGCATATGCGTATTCGGCCCTCCTGCATTAGTCACGAAGTATGATGATGTCTCCTGTATCCGTAATCTTTACCACCTTCGACGGACGCGACGGCGCGGCATTGTCACGGCCTGTCAGGGCCACATAATCAAGCCTGTCGAGCAACGCGGGCTCAATCGAGCCATACACTGCCGGAGCCGGCTCGCCGCTGATATTGGCCGATGTCGACACTATCGGGCCACCGAGAGCCCGACAGAGGTCTGAGGCAAATCCGTCGCGGACTATACGTATGCCGATGCTGCCGTCGGCAGCAAGCAGCTCGGGAGCCACGTCACGGCCGCCCGGATAGACCACCGTGACCGGTCTGTCGCTCGCCCTGACATACTCAATGCCACACCGGCCTGCGCCGTCGGCTATATGACCGGCAAGCATATCCTCATCGGCCACAAGTGTAATCAGAGCTTTGGAATCGGCACGATGCTTTATCTCGAAGACCTTTTTCACAGCCTCGCTGCACGTGGCGTCACAGCCTATGCCCCACACCGTGTCGGTAGGATAGGCTATCACACCTCCCGAGCGCAAAGCAGCTACAGCCTTGTGCAAATCGTAAGTATAGTCGTAGTCACTATTCATATTACTGCAAATTTAACCTTTTTCGTCGAATCTACCATAACTCCCCGCCACTTTATTTTATCAAATCCATACCCGCCACTTATAATCTCCTGCTCATTTTGACGCCTCTATATCGAAAATATTATCATTTTGCCATTAATTTTAAAATATTTTTGACAAAATGTTTGCACAATCCAAAAATGCATCGTACATTTGCAACGTAATCAAACAAAAAAACTCTTACAATACATTTAAAAAATCCACCAACAGCATGTCACTCATCATCCCCCGAAAATATAGACGCAAACTCCTCCCCGAGACCACCGAAGTAGCCATCAAGATGATCAAAGACACGTTTCAGGCCACACTGGCCCAGGAACTTAACCTGCGTCGCGTCACAGCCCCGCTCTTCCTGCTCACCGGCACAGGTCTCAACGACGATCTCAACGGTGTGGAGCACGCCGTGTCGTTCACCATCGACGCAATGGACTCGCGCAAGGCCGAAGTGGTGCACTCGCTCGCCAAATGGAAACGTTACAAACTCGGAGCCTACGGCATACCCCCCGGCTACGGACTCTATACCGACATGAACGCCATACGCACCTTCGAGGACCTCGACAACCTCCATTCGCTCTACGTCGACCAATGGGACTGGGAAAAGACAATACGCGAGGAGGATCGCAACATTTCCTATCTCAAGGACACGGTAAAGAAGATATACGACTCTCTGCGCAAGGTGGAGCATCTCGTGTATGAACGCTTCCCCCACATCACCCCCACTCTTCCCCAAGAAATCACCTTTATATATGCTGAAGACCTCGCGCGCCAATACCCCGACCTCACACCCAAAGAACGAGAGACCGAAGCCACGCGAAAATACGGAGCCATATTTCTCATCGGCATCGGAGGCGACCTCTGCGACGGCAAGCCACACGACGGCCGCGCACCCGACTATGACGACTGGAGCACAATCAACGAAGCAGGATATGCCGGACTCAACGGCGACATCCTCCTCTGGAACCATGTGCTCGACATCCCCTTTGAAATCTCCTCGATGGGCATACGCGTGAGCCCCGAGTCGCTGCGCCACCAGCTTGAACTGCGCGGTTGTCCCGAAAAAGCATCGCTCACATTCCACCGCATGCTCCTCGACGGCGAGCTCCCCTACACCATAGGAGGAGGAATCGGTCAGAGCCGACTCTGCATGTTTCTCCTCCACAAAGCCCACATCGGCGAGGTCCAGGCATCGATATGGCCCGAGCAACAAATCAAAGAATGCGCGGCCGCCGGCATCGAACTACTCTAAGAAAAAACATCCTCACTGACGTCACGACACGTCATTTTTGTCAGCACAATTCGGCCATAATGTCACCATTTGGCCGAATTTTTATTTTGTGATTCTTTAATATAAGTACTTCAGAGGGGTGTTCAACATTTTTGGCACGGTATTTGTTTCATTAGTGAACGTCTTGAGGCCGCATAGCCTGCCGCCACAAGCATAGACAGAAAAAAATAAAAAAGAAACAAATAAATAAAACACTATCAACTATGGGAAAAATTATCGGTATAGACCTCGGTACAACCAACTCATGTGTATCAGTACTCGAAGGCAACGACCCCGTCGTAATTCCTAACAGCGAAGGTCGCAACACCACACCCTCTATCGTAGCATTCGTCGACGGCGGCGAGCGCAAGGTAGGTGACCCCGCCAAACGTCAGGCCATCACCAACCCCAAACGTACCATCAACTCCATCAAGCGTTTCATGGGCGAATCATGCGACCAGGTGGCCAAGGAGGTAGAGCGTGTACCCTACAAGGTAGTCTGTGGAGCCAACAACACACCCCGCGTCGACATCGACGGACGTGAATATACACCCCAGGAGATTTCAGCCATGATTCTTCAGAAGATGAAGAAGACCGCCGAGGACTATCTCGGACAGTCGGTGACCGAGGCTGTCATCACCGTGCCCGCCTACTTCAACGACGCTCAGCGTCAGGCCACCAAGGAGGCCGGCGAAATCGCAGGTCTGACAGTAAAGCGTATCGTCAACGAGCCTACCGCAGCAGCCCTGGCCTATGGCCTCGACAAGAGCGACAAGGATCAGAAAATCGCAGTCTTCGACCTTGGCGGCGGTACATTTGATATCTCAATCCTCGAACTTGGCGACGGCGTCTTCGAGGTTAAGTCGACCAACGGTGACACCCACCTCGGCGGCGATGACTTCGACCACGTAATCATCGACTGGCTCGCCGACGAGTTCAAGAAAGAGGAAGGCATCGATCTCCGTCAGGACCCCATGGCACTCCAGCGTCTCAAAGAGGCTGCCGAGAAAGCCAAGATAGAACTCTCGTCGACCACTTCGACCGAAATCAACCTCCCCTACATCACCGCCACCGCCACAGGTCCCAAGCACCTCGTGAGAACTCTCACCCGCGCTCAGTTCGAGCAGCTTGCCGACAAGCTCATCCAGGCTACTATCAAGCCTTGCGAACAGGCCCTCAAGGACGCCGGCATGACACCCAAGGACATTGACGAGGTAATCCTCGTGGGCGGCTCGACCCGTATCCCCGCCATCCAGCAGGTAGTGGAGAAATTCTTCGGCAAAGCACCCTCCAAGGGCGTTAACCCCGACGAGGTTGTAGCCGTAGGCGCAGCCATCCAGGGCGGTGTGCTCTCAGGCGACGTCAAGGATGTGCTCCTTCTCGACGTAGTGCCCCTGTCAATCGGCATCGAGACCCTCGGTGGCGTGATGACCAAGATGATTGAGGCCAACACCACAATCCCGACCCGCAAGAGCGAGACATTCTCGACAGCAGCCGACAACCAGCCTTCAGTCGAAATCCACGTGCTCCAGGGCGAACGCCCCATGGCTAAGGATGACAAGACCCTCGGCAAATTCCACCTCGACGGCATCGCACCCGCACCCCGCGGCATACCTCAGATCGAAGTTACATTTGAGGTCGACGCCAACGGCATCCTCAACGTATCGGCCAAAGACAAGGCCACAGGCAAGGAGCAGAGCATACGCATCGAGGCATCGAGCGGTCTTACCGACGCCGAGATCGAGCGCATGAAGAAAGAGGCTGAAGCCAACGCTGCTGCTGACGCCAAGGAGAAGGAAAAGATTGACAAGCTCAACCACGCCGACACCGTAATCTTCCAGACCGAGAAGCAGATTCAGGAACTGGGCGACAAGATTCCCGCCGACAAGAAGGCTGCAATCGAGAACGACCTCAACAAGCTCAAGGAAGCCCACAAGGCTCAGGATCTTGCCGGTATCGACAGTGCCATCACTTCGATTCAGAACACCTTCGGTGCCATACAGCAGGAAATCCTCAACGCCCAGCAGGCAGCCGGCGGCGCAGGTGCCCCCGGTGCAGGTGCCAACTACGGTCCCCAGCCCGGCAGCAACCCCAACTCGGGCAACGGCCAGGTCGACGACGTAGAGTTTGAGGAAGTGAAGTAACCCCTCAATTCAGAAATATCTAAATCCATATAAATGGAGTGTAGCTCAAAAGGTTACACTCCATTTTCTTTTTGTGATTTTCTATCGAAATAGATGAAATTTGATTTATTTTCGCTATATTTGCACCATATTTGGAACGTCCCTTAAATGGCGATGAGGTGTCCCTTATTTACCCTTATGTCATCTTATGGGGTCTTAATAGTCGTTTTTATGCCGACAGCGAAGTATGAAATAAAGCGAAAATGCAAATGTTGTGGAGCGACTTTCTTGGCAAAGTCTCTTGATTCCAATTACTGTAGCCATACTTGTTCAGACAAGGGCTACAAACAACGTCGTGCCGAACAGAAACGTCGTGAAAAGTGGGATAAGGTAATTGGCGAAATATCAGATAATCGTGATTACATCAGTGTAGCAGAGGCTGAAGCAGTTTTTGGCGTATGCGCTAAGACTATTAGAAGACTGATAAAAAGTGGCAAAGTTTCAAGCATAAATCTAGGTGTAAGACTGACGAGGGTAAGTCGGTCTGAACTAATGGGGCTTTTACCTTTGCGTGAGGACCCTATTGATAGGGATTTAGCTTTACCAAAACCATATAACATGGAACCGGAGGATTGCTATACAATCGGTGAAATTGCAGCAAAATTCGCTATTGCAGAAAGCACTGTGTATTCCCACATCAGAAAATATTCAATCCCTATCAGGCAAATCGGACGTTTTGTTTATGCTCCAAAATCTGAAATTGACCACTTGTATAAAGATGTTGTAAAGAAATGAAGAAGAAGCTCGCAAATACAAAGTGTACTGTAAAGCTCCGAAAGTCGGAATACAGAGATGAGTGGTATCTGATTATAGACATTTATCCTGTATATCGAAACTTCGATGGGAAGCCATATCGTATTAAAGAAGGAGTAAACAGGAGCATCACCACTCCGATATGGGATAAGAATAGAGTTGCGAAAACGAATCAAGATGGCAGCGTAACTTATCGGCCCAAACGCGATGCCAATGGTGTTATCATGTGCCGATCTGCCGTGGATAATGAATCGTGCATATATGCTGATAAAGTTCGAGAACTTCGTCAGCGAGAATATGACAATCAGGAATTATACACTGAAACGGAAGCGGCTATGGCAGCTCAGAATGAGCGGGCGGGGGCTAACTTCATTGACTACTTTAGAGCTGAAATCAGCAGGCGGCATAAGGTTAACTCTGAGTCAATTCGAATAAACTGGAATCGCGTATATGAATTGCTAAAGATGTTTAATGAATCCGATTTTTTACCTTTTGGCAAGATTGATATGAAGTTAATTGAGGATTTCAAGCAATTTATGTTGACCGCACCGCAAGGAGGGAAGAAGAAAGGATCTGTATCACGAAATACAGCGGCTACATACTTTTCAATATTTAAGGCGGCTTTAAAACAAGCTTTCGTTGACGGATATCTCACGATTGATCTTGCAGCAAAAGTCAAAGGAATACCAGAACAAGAGAGCCGAAGAGAGTACTTGACTATTGATGAACTCAATATACTAGCCGCCACCGAATGTGACAAACCAATCATAAAGCAAGCCGCATTATTCTCTGCCCTTACCGGAATGCGTCATGTTGACATTCAAAAGTTAAAGTGGAAAGAGATTGTCAAGGATGGTGATCATTGGAGAGTAAACTTCACTCAACAAAAGACAAAAGGAGTAGAATATACGCCAATCTCGGAGCAAGCATACTTATTATGTGGGGAGCGTCTTGATGGAGAACGGCTGGTGTTTGAAGGCCTTCCTTCACCGTCATGGATTTCAAAACCTTTGGAGCGATGGATCAAAGCCTCCGGAATTACTAAGCATATCACCTTCCATTGTTTCCGCCACACTTTCGCGACCCTTCAGCTCGCCAATGGCACTGACATCTACACAGTAAGCAAAATGCTTGGGCATACAAACGTCAAGACAACCCAGATATATACTAAGGTAGTAGATGCAAAAAAGGAATCCGCAGCAGATGCTATTAAACTTGGTATTGACCTTTCCAATCAATTGAAATAAAATGATAGGCGCACCCGTGAAGGATGCGCCATCTTTATTCTTGTGCAGTCAAGCTTTCTAACTCTCTGCGTAAATCTGTGTAAATTCTGTTTTCCTTTGTTCCTGGTTTAGATAAATTATCTTTATAGATACTTTGCTGTCCCCGCATTGTTCGGGTGCTGTAGCCCAAGTATGTATCTATATCTTTCTTCTTCAAACGCCGATTTTGAATTCGGCAATCGAAACTGGACAAGGCTGCCTCAATCAGATATTTTGCTTCAGTCCTATCCATTGATTTAACCTTTGCGCCGGTTGCGAGTTCTTCAGCTATTCTTATTTCTTTTTCCTTTAAATAAATTTTTATGTTGTCGGTTAATTCGAGAAAAGTCTTCACTTTCCGTTTTAGTCGTGGAACTTTCCACCCGAGCCTATCCAACAACTGGTTTATAATGAGGGGGGAATCTTCAACAATTCCTTCGTTTTGATGAATCATCTCATAATGCCGTACAAGACCATCAATATCGACAGGAAATAAAGTAAGCTCTAACTGCTTTGATGCAGCCACAGATACGTTTTAATCTACCTGTTTAAGCTGTTCTACTCTGCTACCGTCTTATACTTCTCCCTATACTAACAATATTAAGAGATTCGAAACAAAGGATGTCAAATTGCTACTGTCAAACTGGATTTGCAAAGCAGGCTCAGTTTGAAGGCCTTCAGCTACCTGATACCTCTGTATCATATGGTCAAAGTTAATAATTTTTCCTGAATCACACAAATAGATCATCAATTTTCTTCAATTTTCCGCAGTAAAATTGGCATAACATTAAAAGTTGCGTCGCTCCGGTAAAAGCGGCATCGTATTAAGGCAAAACTCTTTAGCCCTTTGGGTATTTCGAGTAATTTAGCGGCCAGAAAACAACACCAAAGAAACTCAAGATGAATACATTGGATTTCCTCCAACACAATTTTTCCGCCTTAATGGAGCGGATTGATCGACTCGGAGAAAAAGTCGATCAAATAAGTTCATCAGCCTATGATGAACGAGACCATCAATGGCTCAATGTGGCCGAACTTCAAGCGTATTTGCCGAGTCACCCGAAGAGGCAGACCATATACAGCTGGACAAGTACCCGACAGATCCCATTCCATAAAAAAGGAAGAAGCATCATGTTTGACAGAAATGAAATTGATGCGTGGCTTCAGGACAGCGAACATATGAAGTCCCTTTCCGATCTGGAACGTGAGGCTAACGATTTTGTAAAAAACAAACATCTAAAAACCAAATAATAGCCAAGATGAAACAACAACCACTAGCGGAAGGGCTTCCTCATACGGGAGTCGCCGCACTGACAACAGACAACACCGCCGCCAGCTCTGGAAACAGCGGAACAGTGAAAATCGGCAAAGGCTCGGATGAGAGCTGCACCATCAACCTACACCTATCTGACAGCCCTGTTACGGTAATCGCCGGTTCCCGTGAAGGAAGTGCCAATGTGGGCAGTCCTCGGGCACGTCAATGCAAAACAGCAACCCTATCAGTGAAAAATACTACCACGCTGATGCAAACTATTTTGAAGGCTGTTGGGGTTATACTTGCCCTGCTCGGTTCGATAACGCTACTTTTGAGCCTTCGCAACACGATAGTAGAAAAATCACAAAGAAAGTAACTAATATGGAGCCGGGTGACAGACGGCTCCTGTTAATACAAATAGAAGATGAAAAGACATCGTATTAGACACGCAAACAATCTGCCGACTAGACCTCTACCGGGAGACAAAGATGTGACCAGAGATCATATCGACATAAAATTCTTTGGTTTCCGGTTCAAGGGGTCTGTAAGAAGCTGCCTTGTTATTTCAGCTTCAGGAATTGTCATTAGTGCTCTCGGATTCGCGGGGTATAGACTGATTAAGTTGTATTTTGATCTTAAAATGATTGATGCTAACACTACGGCAGAAATTCTTAAGATTATGGCTCGCCGAATACCACTGAATACAAAATCTCAAGAAACACTTCAAGAGATCCATTCTACTGATGACGTGTCCGGATCGAATGATACCGAGGTTCGGGACTGGCTTGAGAACTTTGAGGTTGAATTTCCCCGAAACTTCATTCAGCTCCCTCCGATCATAAATGAATATGCCGCTAACTGTCCCGTAGGGTTTGAAGTGCCAGTCATAGCTGCCCTCACCGCTGAGTTAGCCGGATGTTTTTCAAACGTAAGGGCCAAATACCTTGATGACAAACCTCATCGTGCAAATGTCATGGTAGTGATTGAGGCTCCGTTTTCATCATTAAAAGGACTTATCAAACGGATGATTGATACGCTATTTGGTCGTCGAATCCAACGTGATATTGCCAAAGTTTCGGAAAATTCCGGAAGTCGAAAGATCATTCAGACTCTTGCCCCCAATGTCTCAGAGTCCACAATGCTCGATATTCTCGGAAATAATCAGGGAATCCATACCATTCTCATGGATCCAGAAACCACTACGATAGTCAATGCCGTGAGAAATAAAAATAATGGTCTCACGTATGAAACGATTCGAAAAGCATATGACAATGATGAACTGACGCGCATGAATGGACGCAAAAATGCTCCACAAGGCAGCTTTACCACTGCGATTAACATTGTACTTACTGGGACACCGGAAGCTACCGGAAAATTCCTGGGAGCTGAAATCGAAGGTGGTACTGCATCTCGTATGTGTCTGTGTATGTTACCTAAACTCGGCAAGGAAATACCATCGTTTCCAATGCCAGATGGAGAACTCCTAACTCAATTCCAAGATCAGCTTGATGCGTGGACTGAAAAGTATGCTTATACGACTGATGCTGACGGAAACGATACCCCAGTTTCTCCTTATGAGACAGATATGAATTACGTTAATCAAGCCTTAAAAGAATGGCTTGATGATCAGTATGAATTAAGCCAGAATGAGGATAATCCAGCTCGCGATGCTCTCAGACTGCGTATAGCCTCTTCAGCCTTTAACTGCGCTATCGTATGGCACATGCTATATGGAGAACCCTCTTCGCGGCAACGAAGCGAGCGTAAAAATGTGGTTGACCTTACTATCTATATGGCCAACTACTTCATGGAGCGATGGCTGCATAAGTTCGGTGCCAAACATAACGAGCAACAGGCTAAGTTCACAGCAGAAGAACTTGTGCAAATCCGACGAACCTCAAATGCTAGCAAGCACGAAGACTGCAACTGTGAAATTCCATCTGACCCCATGGAGAAAGGGAAATTTTTCGAATCTCTGAAGGATGACGGTATGACCGATGCCGAACTAAAAGCAAAATACGGATTAACCAGACATCAGATTAATGGCTTTATCCATCGCTACAGAAAAAAGTTGAAAATTACGCAACAGGACTCATAATCCGGGCGCAAGTGAAAACAACATAGGGAGTGTACCAGTGGTATGCTCCCTTAATTTTCGTGTATCGGGTGTGTGTCTCACGATGTGTCAGAGATCCTTTTTTTACGTGTCAGGAGTAGGATTCAAGTGTGTCGGACATGTGTCGTACTCGTGTCGCAAATTAGACTCTCACCCATACTAATCCTAATCTTCAATATGTTATCTTGTGTCGTGTCGTGCGACACTACGAAAAATCCCCAGAATACTACTTTACCAAATACACGCGTGGGCGGGAGCCATCGGGAGAGGTGCGCTGGATGGGTTGCACTGAGAGATATTCTGATAGCTGGGTGGCTGTCGCTGTTCTGTTATATCCGCCGCTGTCGTAGAAGGACTGAATGGCTGATGTGACTTCGGTGACGTGCATTGTTATTCACACTGATAGTAAGCTCTGAAAATCTTATTTGTGAATCTGACAATGTAAATGTAACAGCAATATGAAGAAAGAACCACAAAATGATTTTCTTGATAAGATTCAGGAGGCTGACTTTATCGAGATATTAAGACTTAAGGATAGGAACTGCATCACGGCATTGGTTGGAAGTGAGTTGCAGTTGCATCATAAACTTGCCAAGAAGATTGCAGAATTGGCTGCATTACAGGGTGCGCAGACTATACTTCTTTTAGATGCGCTACATGAGCAGAGAGATGATGAATTCATGGAGGATAAGCCGAATAATCTTGATGTTATCGAATGTGGATATGACGATTTCAATGGCTTTATCTCCGCGATGTCCAGAATTGCGACAGCGGATAAGGAAATGATTATTATCTCCGATGCGACACCCTCCTTTAGATCTGAGGATATGTATAATCCAATCAAATCTTTTGGTCAATGCTGTAGCCGACTCCGAGAGGAAGCTAACCGATTGGGGAAAATCATTAAACTGCTCCTTATTGGTTATGGCAATTCTAATGAATTATCATCTTACGATGCCGTATGGTTTGACAATATTTTTGATATACATGATACAAAATATCCTGAATTCTATTTGATAAAGGATCGCAAGAGTAATCATTACCCACTTCGCGATAAAATTATAGGTTTCTCCCTTGAAAATGATCTTGATTGCATCCATTTTTTCGAAGAGAAGTAAATTGGCTATTATATGGAGCTATTCAGTAGTGTCATCGAAATTATCGGTGACATTTTTCTTTTATGTCCCAAGATGCCGAAAACGGAGATTCAAAGCTATTTCATGCCTTAATGTTGAAATGATAATTACAATTGATAATATTTTTCAGAGTGATTATGAATATTCTGAGAATCGAGGGCCAGTTGGTGCCTTCGCACGACCAAGCCAACCAGTGATAAAAACCATCATTCCGACACAATACGAAGATGAAATTAAGGCACTGTGCGCTTATGCCGGCGTAGATAATTTGTACGGGGGAATGATTATAAGGATGACTTTACAGGAAATACTGGGTATCATTCCTAAGAAGAGGCCAAGAATAGAAAGCTATAAGATGCTTACCCAATTCCTGAAAGATGAAATGAATGTTGATCTAATCTTAACCAGTAGAAAAACCAAAACCCAATGAACTATGGCTAAAAAGAAGAAATATTACAAGCGGGATTATCTCAGGGAGCATTATGAAACAAAGACTTTTATAAGCAATGACGGCCTTCATGTGGAAAGAGATTATTTTGACACAAAGGCGCAAACAATTAAAACTTATAATCCCACTATCCATAACGATAGGTATGGGAGGAGATTCATAAGCTTAAAAAATTACGGAGATATACTGATTGCTGAACTGGTTGCCTCTTGCTATTGTGCGCCGAAACCTAAAGATGGGAAGGAATACGAAGTTGAACATGTCGATGGGAACCTCAGTAATGACCACCGCAATAATTTACGTTGGGTGGAAGTTACTCCCACTTATTTGACCCAGAAGACGGTTTGCCTTGCCAATGCCCTGAAATTGCAGAAGATGAATTGGTATAAATCTCTGAAAATTACTGTTCTGAAAGATGGGACGATATTGCAAGGCAAGTCCACATTAACATCACGACATCACTTATATGACAGTGATATAGATTGGCATTATCATTGGCCAATAGCAAATGTGGAATATAGTTTTACGAACAGATACGGCAAATTTGAAACGGGCAGAATAAACATTGATAGCCTTATGAACGACTTCGGCTTTGTTAGCGGAGACAAAATTCAATTCCAAAATCCCGTAGTTCTTCATCTTAATAATGATTTCCTCGATTTTACGCCCGGCAATCTTGAATGGTGCGACATTAATGACCCAAGGTATGAAACGTATCAAAAAATAGCGAATGATCGGTGTATGGATGAAGACCGTGTGACAAACCGTAAATTCCTTAGTCCCGGAAGCTGGAAAGTAGTATATCCTACTAAACCCTATCAGCAATGGTCTGAATGGATGACCGAATATGAAAAAAAGTATTGGACACCGGAAAGAATACAGGCTGACATGGAGAGAGTATGGCCGCCTGAAAACCTTAAATGAAAATTATGAAACCTACAGTGAAAAGAATAGTGAAACTCTCTTGGATATATGATTCCGCTAGAGAGGAGTTTGAATTTATGAAGAAACACCCTGATTTAGACGCTGATTTTTTTAACGATGAGGAATTGGATCATTATGTCAGCGTGATTATAAGAAGCCATGCTGAAGATTGGCTTGTTATTGATGACATGAAGACAAAATGAAGGAATTATTCAATGTTAGATTCCATCCAGATGGAGATGGATTTGAAATGGATATGGTGAATGGAACTTTAAGTGTTCCTGACAATAACGGTTGCTATGTGCTTAGTACGGGTTGCGGAAGCGGGAAGACCGAATGCTGCAAGTCCATAATAAGGCAGAGAGCCAATGAGGGCATACTGTACTGTGTTGACACCATAGCTGAACTTGACAAAATGTACCATTGGATAGCAAACCACGGGATCGAGTTTGGAGTGAGGCCGGAGGATGTTATTATCATATCCTCCGATAAGAGGCATAGTCAGTTTCTTCAACAATATCAGAATAATCCAGAGATACTGATGACAAAGAAGCTTGTCTTGATCACCCATGTCAGATTTTGGACTGACCTGATAAATTATTTCCTGATATTCAATCCTAAATCTGATGTGACCCCATTTGACGGAGATTTTAGAAGCTTGATGGCGCGATGTGATTTGAGAAAGTATGTGATATTTGATGAGACCCCACGGTTTATTCAGCCCTTCTTCACAATGCCACGATCTTTATTGTCGTCATTCTGCGCTATCGACACCAAGGGGAGTGATAGATGCTATCCCAGTGAAACAATCAAGGAGACATATAACAGGTTCTTCAAGGATCAATCCACTAATCCGTTCCCCAAGTCAAATACAGCGATTTCTGAGATAAAGCGAAATGTGGTATTCAAGATGATACCTGAATACTTTGACCAGTGGATTAGCTCTTCTGATGATGTTGTGGGCATATCGTTCACTCCATTGCATTTGTCAGAGCAGAAAGTAAATACCCACGTCATCGTTTTGGAGGGCGCGGGAAATGTGCTTTTTGAAGGCTCTCAATTTTATAAGCTCATTGATGTTGACAAGAAATATAATTGCAGAGTCCGCTTCACGCCTTTCTATTTCACATTAAAACGACGTGAGGATAACTTCGACAATGACTCTTTCAATAACTTCATGGCTTGGTGCAATGATCGCCTTATGAAAAATCAGGCAATGGGGAAGAAGACACTTGTGGTCGTATGGAAGAACTTTGGGAAAAAGGCAGCGGATTCGAACAGTACCGATTACTATGATTTGGCTGTAAACGAATTAGCCAAGAATACAGCCTTAAATCAAACGATGTACAGTGTCATCTACTATGGCAGCTCGGAAAGCAAGTCAACGAATGAGTTCCGTGACTTCAATGAGATTATCCTTGCTGGGAAATGGTATATACCCAACACAGATACACAAAAGTTCAAAACCAGTTTCGGCGTTGAGATCGACAATGGAAGGCACAGGCTATGGGCTTTTGTTCAGTTGCTTTGCAGGATAGGCATAAGGCTCCACGATGGCAAGGAATATTCGGTATGCTATTCTGATGACTTTTCGGATGGCTTTATCTGCGCCTTGAGAGACTATCTAGAAAACAAAGGGCTGGCACCATTGCAAGTTCAAGGATCTAAAATTCCTGACTGGCTGGAGATTCGTTTTGACAGTGCAAAGATCAGAAGCAATCACCGGCAGGAGATTATGAAATTATGCGAACAGAATGACTTGATAATGGATGCCCTTCAACGAAGGTATAATTACAGCCCTAAAATATCTCTGAATGAATTATTTGAGCTTATTCCAAGAGACAGGAAAAAAAGTGAGAGATACAGTAAATTACGGTCTGCTTTAAGAAAATTGGGCATAAAGATGGAGATTCAATGAAGGGCCGCGAAATTCATCCTAACCCTATATTATATGAGAGCAAATTTACGGCCCTAAATATTATATGCACAACAATAATCAGACAAAAGACAATGGATGTGTAATTGAAAGGAACGAGAATACTTGAATCCCCTTCGGGAATCCAAGCATTCGACCATGACGATTCATGAATGTTTATCCTCACTGATAAAAATCAAAAAAAGAAAAGAGACAAAAAAGAGGACTCGACTTCGTCTCAACAGGTTAACTGAAAAGAAAAAATCCCTTATTTCAGTTAATGGGCCCTAGGGGCGAAGCTCCTCTGTTCAATAATACTAAATCTGAAAATATAATGATTAATAAGATAAAAGGTAATATTTCGTATTACAATGATGCTAGCGACTCAACATCACAATGTTGGGTCGAGTTTGATAAGATACTAAGTTTGATAAAAGAATCTCCACAATGGCTAATTGACCTTACTGATAATATAAAACAGTGTTACTCCATCAATAACACAGCTTATAAGGAAACAAAGAAGCTATTGCCAATGATATGTCCGTCAGGCAGATTCAAATATCGGGATGGTCAGCCTTCAAATCTAATCGAGTACTCCAATATCCTGATACTTGACTTTGACTGGGAGAATCCGGATAAGGCAGTGATTGAAAATTTTAGGCAGCAGCTAATCCGTTATTCAACCCCTCTGCATATATACGCGATTTGGAAATCTCCGGCAAAGGGTCTTAAAGTTGCCATGCTCCATTCTAATAGAGACTCCGCTTTTCACACTGAACTCTTTAATCAGGTGAAAGACAGCTTATATTCAAGAACGCCACAATTGGATATGAAATGCAAGGATATAACGAGAGCCTGTTTTATCTGCCATGATCTGGATCTGTTTGTGAATACCGACCCCTATTTGGATGAGTTTCAGTTTCACCATAACCCATCCTATCTTCCACCGGTGTCTGTCAGCAATCAAAGCATTCCCCCACATACCACATCCGGACAATTTCAACATACAAGTCAGGAGATTTTAATGAATAAAGGATGGCAGTTGACGTGTACTGACAAAAAACTAATGAATATGCTCGTTAAGTCATGCAACGCAGCTAATCCCGATTATTACAAGGATGGCAACAGGCACTCTGAGGTTCTGCGCAGGGCCATACTATACTGCAAGGATGGCATACTATATGAAAACGCGACATGGTCTTTAATCGGGCAGTTTGGAGAAGACAGCCGCGCCGGATTGAAGAATGATGATATTGAAAGCATGGTGAATAGCTGCTATAAGAAGGCCAGAGCGGAATTTGGAACAGAACGAAACGCCTTTATTGGTAGTAGAAAGGAAAAATAATTAAGATGTCACCTACTTTGAATCTCCATATTCGGTATTTGAGAAGCACATAGTTGTCAATTATTGCCATGACGTGAAAAAACGTCTTTGATTTGGGTAGTGATACGTGTCAACCTTTTTACGGAAATAATCGGCTAAAAACCTTATACATGAGATGAAAGGATATAGTCTGCACGTCCATGAGGGCGTGGCTATGTTTGGAAATCTCCATAATATTGCCTGGTCGTAGTAGCATCGAAGAGAAGGCTACAAATTACGATTGGAAGGATGGAAACGAAGTCAGTAATTGCATCAGCTTTAGTCTATGCAACAGAACGCCAACGCCCATCGAAGAGCTAAGTTAATCCGAAGAGGATTGATAACGGCTCTTCATTTTTCTTTTACTCCCCATTAGCAAAACAGCCCACCCGGTTAAGAGTAAGCTGTTGATTTTTATTTCAAAGCTTGTCGTGGCAAGCCTTTAGCGATATTCGTCATATCCCGCGCTCTAACGTTTGAAACGGTCTTATCCCATACTATTTCCTCCACTTCTATCTTATCAATTTGTTGTCCTAAACTATTATAAAATAGCATTGCCACTATCGAATATTCTGTCCAGTCGGGAGAAAAGGCATAGGTGACCGCTATTTTTGAAGGGATGCTTTTAGAGTGAGGCATGATATTTGCCCAATATGTTTTAGCATATTCTGAAACTGGACTGATCTCTAAAATCAGTATTTGAATTTTTCCTTGCATATATACCTTATCATCCATTGTCACGATTTGATCAGCATCTCGGTATATTGGAAGAGATGCAAACATTTGCAAGGATGCCACTAATGCAAAAAGTATTATATAGATCTTTTTCATGTGGGTTTATTGTTGTGTTAGGCTGACATTAAATGTCTGATCTTTGGCATTGGTCATTACGCCATCAAGGGCGTATTTCATTCCATCATCGCTTGATAGCGTGTTCAAGAACCAATCTCCACATTTTTTACCTTGGGAATCATATTCTTCCATGTCAATTCGGCCTAAACCATCTACACTACCTTTGAGCTTCATCTTACCGTTGGTGCCATTGCCATACCAATATGTACCGGTTAATGTTCCTCCATTTTCAAACACTGATTCAGGCTGATCAAACTGAACGGTAATTGAATACTTTCCACCAGTTTTACCCTTAAAAGTAAGCTTACCGGAGACTGATGCTTTGTTTCCTGTGAGTTTAGAGATGCCTTGACCTTGTGTGCCAATCTTAAACGCATGGTTATGAGTTTCCCCGTAGGAGAATGGAACAGGGGTTTTGACGCTTATTGTGAAGTTGCCTTGTTCGAGAAGACGTAGTAATACATCTGAGGACTCTTTCTGAATACCATACATTGACGGCTCCCTGCTAATCAAATCATATTTTAAGTCATATACTTGACCAGAAGATGACTTAACCTTGAGCGATTTTATGTCATCAAGTCCTTCGAAGGCATCTCTAAAGCTCACTATAAACAACCCTTGGATATAGTTGAACTCTACTGAGGCTCCATATCCACCAATAGGATCAACAATGAGTTGATACATGGGTTTAGAGTAGTCCGCATCACCAAACTCATCTGCCATGTATTGCTTTTGCCAGTTGTTTGAAGCCCCCTGTGCCACAATACTAATGGAGGATAAGAGCATTAAGATAAGCACTTTAAATCTCATTGATTAGAATTTTGCGGATTAGAAATGCTGGATGATTTGTACGACAAAAGTAATATTAGAACTGTTATGCCGAAGGTTATAGCAAGAGGATGCAATACTAGGAAGCATTCTAATCCACAATCCATGTCCACTAAATCGATTAGATGGAACACTGAGATAGACAACGACAGAAGCATTACCAAAATAGCAGAAATTGTAATCCAATACTTTGCCGATGTCGGATTCTTGCTAATGGATATAATAAACTTGCACGCTCCATATGAAATCATTAACCAGCCCACAAGATAAGAAATTATCCAAAGTGAATTTGTAGAGTATAAATATCGTGGACCACTGATTATTGCTATGACTATACCGACAATAGTCATAAGTCCATATATAGCCCTCTGTTTCAATCGTGGACTGATGTTCTCCCGAGTTATAGGAGATATGTGTTGGCTATCTATCCACTTCCCACAATGGCGACATTTTTTAGCAACAGCCATTATCTCTTTTCCACAATGAGGACAGTTCTTTGTTTCCGGTATTTGTTCCATTTTAAGATTAGCTTTTATAAGGTCAACGATAATATGTAAATGTCTCATTGATAGCCATTAATTATTTCTTTTTGAAAGAATGAAATTGAGTATACCATTTAGTAAAGACAATTTTACCTTCATCCGTACCATAAAAGTTTATTGTTTTATTGGGGCGTATTTCCATTGTAGCTGTAATTCCCCAGCTGTCATCTTTCAGCTTCAAAAGGACAGTACCATCATTTTTAACTTTACTTCCAACGATGGAGTAGTTGTAATTTGGTACTCCAACCCATTTTGAACCAATCTCAATCATACATTCTGGGTTGTCTTGATAACGCTCTTTTGATGCGTCAAAATCTACTACACGTTTATTCCCATTATAAACGCTCTGAGTTTCAACATGATTGAAGATGTAAACACCTCTGTATTTTGATAGGTCTTGTGCTCCGGCAACTAAAGCAATACAAATTGCGAGCGTAAATAAGATTACCTTTTTCATAATTTATCCATTATTAGTTATTCCATGGGTCATCATCACCGGGTATGTTTTGTCCCTGATCCTCAGAATGTTGAATCATACCATCACTGTTATAGTAATCATCATAGTCTTCTTCTGGTGTTATTTCCACCTCTTTGTAAGTGTCTATAGTTTTATTTGATTGACTACTAGATAGTGAGGAATTCTTTGAAGAGAATATCACAGCACAAATAACTATTGCAACAGCGACTATTGCAACTATTATCCAAGTTTTGTTATTCGTTTTTATATTATCTTTTGATTTAGCATTTTCTTTCTCAGCCATGATCTTTTCTCTGAAAGCATTTCGAGGTTGCTCTACATTTTCATGGCAGTAGGGGCAAATTTTATCCTCTGCATTGATTTCTTCTCCGCATATTGGACAGATTTTCTTTTTTATTTCTATTATAGTGTCTTCTTCCTTTATCCATTCGCCACAATGTTTACATTTCTTAGCAACCGAAAGAATTGTCTCGCCACAATATGGACATTTTTTGGTATCCTCTTTAGATTCATGTATAGTGCTATGAGACAATGTCGGGAAGCTCGCATTAAAGGATTTTTGCATTCTAATCGCTTTTCTAATTATCCACCATGCAAGGACGATATTCGCTAGTATAAATATAGTGAGGAAAATTGCAGGAGCTGAATCACCCAATAGCAGGATCACAAAACAGCCAACAATGGTGACTAATATATTCCATGCAACCAAGGTCGTGAATACTGTGGTTAAAGTGCTAAGAGCTTTTATAGTGGAATCACTATATATTTTCTGCTTAATGAGCGAGTATATAACAGAAATTCCAATCCCTCCAAAGATAAGAAACCCTAATCCCAATAGAGTTTGCAGGAGATATAGACCATCACCGAGATTGGCTAGTTCTCGGAACATTGCCCAATTAGCAAGATCACTAGACAGGAAAGCTTCACCTCCGTCTTTTTGAGGGTGTGTTGGGAGAAATGCCCAGAATGGGATGAAAGCTAAAGTCCATACGCCAAACTGGAGGACGGGCAGTTTCAAAGCCGCTTTTATTGAGTCGGCATTTACGGACGGATGCTGTTTAAGATAATTGTTAATAAGATACCTATACCCAATTATCACAACTCCGAGAGTCAGGATGATTGAAATAAGAAGATGACTGAACATTTTTAGGTCAGTTTCATGCCTCCTGACTCCCTAATTCGGCGGTTAGTTTGGGTACAAGAAAAGAGGGGAATTCATCGCACCTCAATCATAGCAAGACAGGCTCGCCAAAGCCTACAGACTGAATGATATATGAGGGTAGAATAAACTGCCCCTCTGAATTGAGTATGCTAAGATACGACGGCGTAGGTCGCACCGACAGATACTACAAAACAGAAAGAGCGTCTAATCTCACTCTATCTCAGTCTGTTATTGAATTGGCGATTCGTCTTGCTGAGAAAGAAAGCTTGACACTTTTCTTTTCCAATGGTATTTCTCTTCCATTGGATAATGCAAAGTTACAAAAAATATTTGGATTAGACGCTCTTAATGAGCAGATTATTCTACAAAGATAAGGAAATTAGTCGTTTCGGATATGGAAACTTCAAATACAATTATGGGTCAGCCTTATCCTTTCCTTTATCTAGTAAAAGATGAAAATATTTCTCTTGCCAGATTGCGGACTCTTTCTCTTTATCCCTTACCTCATTTTTTAGGTTCTGAAGTTCGATTCGATATTGCTGTTCAATGCTGATAATTTTCAAATTAAACTCAGTATTCATTTCTGTGATTTGCCTATCTTTTTGAGCTTCCATAGTATAACGCCCGAATAGAAATACTCCTCCTATAAAGGTTAGGAATAAAGCAGCCAATGAAACCAGTGAGCCTTTTACGATAGCCCACCAGCTTCTTAGAGTAAATTCTAAGTATTGAATGACACGGGTTCCCATTATTGTTTTATTAATAATAGTGTCTGGCGTTTAATAATGGGGCAAATATATTACAAAAATTTCCGCATTGACCTTTAAGTTTTGAGTCTTGAATTTTGGGAATATTTGAAAACAGACCTAATTATCGTAATATCACACCCTTAAAGAAATATTCTCCCAAAATCGAGTTTTTCTCCGCCAAGAGAATACCTGTCATGGGAAGCCGATTTTACGGCCAATTCGACGATTACGACAGGACAAAAAGAAAAGGCATACGACGGCTGCCGCATACCTTCTCAATAGGATTAGTCATCCAGTAGCTCGAAATCTTCTAATGTATAGTAGAGATCGCTATTGGAACGTGAATAAGTTTCAAGTGCCTTTTTGCAGGAATCGAGAGTCTTGAGATTTTTGGAGCCTGTGATATTTTGGACCTCTTTGGTAAGTGCTTCTAGGGATGTGTAATATTCAGTCGTTCCATTCTCAACCCAGAGGTAATACTTTTCAGGAAAGTATTGTCCGGTGTCATCGTTAGTCTGATAAATGCTCATACCTGATTCTTCGCATTGGAAGTAGAGTCTCACTCCTGGGAAATGCTCTTCGATGAATTTACGAACATCATATAACTCTCCCCATGCTGATTCAACAGAAAATGAGACTGTCCCATCTTCGTGTAGCAAAAGGTTGTCCCAAGATCCTCTGTAATAAACTTGTTTCCGATTTCCACCAAGTTTGATTATGAGATTACCAAGCCATGTAGAACCAAAGCCGTT
>ERZ778496.734-NODE-734-length-28430-cov-5.406485_pt1 | contig 28430 bp, 28 predicted proteins | sample MGYA00433099_ERZ778496 | MGnify/ENA primary metagenome ERZ778496 (study PRJEB29527, sample SAMN07138962) | mouse gut metagenome | material: feces | host: mouse | place: China:Nanjing | collected 2016-01-25 ...
TTACAGACACGAAACATATTACATATGTTATATTTATATAAATTTTTATACAACTGTACAGATAAATCTTAAACTTAAAAAGAAACTATTAGAAACTTTTCAAAAATTATTTTTAATAAAAAAGAGTGTCTAATTTCCCGCAACTCTGCTGCGATACATACAATTATTAGAACCGTAACAGATTAAAAAGTAATATCCGAACAGTTTCTAATAAAACCAAAATTCTAGGAAAGGAACTGCTAACTTTACAAAACTTAAATATTTTCAGCGTGCAATTTAATTAAGTAAGTAGCAGAATAACAATAAAATGATATCAGAAAACGAAACAAAAGCAACAACAAATACCGCAAAAACAAACAATAATATGCGTTATCTTACTTTTGCGCTTTGCAAGGGCAGACTTGCCAAGAAAACCTTGGAATTATTAGAGCAAATTGGCATAACCTGCGAAGAAATAAAGGATAAGGATTCCCGTAAACTTATTTTTGTAAACGAAGAATTAAAACTGCGTTTTTTCCTTGCAAAAGGGCCCGATGTTCCAACTTATGTAGAATATGGTGCGGCAGATATCGGTGTCGTCGGCAGAGATACTATTATGGAAGAGGGCAGAAAGGTTTATGAAGTGCTCGATCTTGGTTTCGGAAAATGCCGTATGTGCGTATGTGGCCCCCATTCCTCCAAAGAACTTTTACAGCATCATGAAAGAATACGCGTCGCAAGCAAATATCCTAAAATTGCGAAGGATTATTTCTATAATCAAAAGCATCAAACCGTTGACATTATTAAATTAAATGGTTCTGTAGAATTAGGGCCGATTGTCGGATTAAGTGATGTAATTGTAGATATTGTCGAAACTGGTTCAACTTTACGTGAAAACGGACTTGAAGTTTTAGAAGAAATCTGCCCGCTTTCCGCTCGTATGATTGTAAATCAGGTAAGTTTGAAAATGGAAGCCGAGCGGATTAAAGAAATTTTACAGGCATTGAAAAATATAATGTAAAATAATCCAACTAAATAGAAGATATACTGAAAAACGTTAAGATTTTCCAATTTCTACGCAATAAACACTAACCAAATAAAGCAATAAAAATAAAAAAACAGAAAAACTCAATATATAATTTAGGAGGACTGCAATGAAAATAATTACGCTGACAAATGAAACAAAACAAAATCTTCTTGAAAATCTATTGAAACGAAGTACAACTAATTATGGCGAATATGAAAAAACCGTTGATTCCATTATTCAAAACGTTAAGCAGAATAAAGAAGAAGCAATATTTGATTATAATTTGAAATTTGATAAATGCACGATTACAAAAGAAAACTTCCAAGTAACACAGGAAGAAATTGAAGATGCTTATAAGGTTCTGGATAAACAATTTATAGAAGTAATGCGTCGTTCTGCTGCCAATATCCGTACATATCATGAGAAGCAAAAAAGGAACAGCTGGTTTGATGCAAAAGAAGATGGTACGATTCTCGGGCAGAAAATCACGCCAATGCAGACGGTCGGCGTATATGTTCCAGGCGGAAAAGCAGCATATCCTTCCACTACATTAATGAACGTCATTCCGGCAAAAGTAGCAGGAGTTTCCAATATTATAATGACAACACCAGCAGGCAGCGACGGCAAGGTTAATCCAGCGACATTAGCTGCTGCAGATATTGCAGGTGTCGATACAATCTTTAAAGTTGGTGGAGCACAGGCAATTGCTGCAATGGCTTATGGTACAGAAATAATACCAAAAGTCGATAAAATTGTAGGTCCAGGCAATATTTATGTTGCATTGGCAAAACGAGCAGTTTATGGACATGTAAGTATTGACTCTATTGCAGGCCCTTCTGAAATATTAGTGCTTGCAGATGAAAGTGCCACACCAAAATATGTTGCTGCGGATTTACTCTCTCAGGCAGAACATGACGAACTGGCATCTGCTATATTAATTACCACAAGCACCGAATTGGCAGAAAAAGTTTCCATAGAAATAGACAAATTTGTAAATGTTTTAGAACGCAGAGAGATTATTCAAAAATCATTAGATAATTACGGCTATATTTTAGTAGCTCCAGATATGGAAACTGCAATAGAAGCAGCAAATGAAATCGCTTCAGAACACTTAGAAATATTAACTAAAAATCCGTTTGATACTATGACGAAAATAAAAAATGCAGGGGCAATTTTCTTAGGAGAATACTCTTCAGAACCGCTTGGGGACTATTTTGCAGGCCCAAATCATGTATTGCCGACTAATGGAACTGCAAAGTTTTTCTCTCCATTAAATGTAGATGATTATATCAAAAAATCCAGTATTATTTCTTATTCAAAAGAAGCATTAGAGAAAGTACACAATGATATTGAACTTTTTGCACAAAAAGAAGGATTGACAGCACACGCCAATTCCATACGGGTTCGATTTGAATAGAGAATCTGAGAAAAAGTATATATAAATAAAAATCAAATTACTTATTGGAGGGTTTGCATGAGCAGAAACGCTGAAGTTGAACGCGTTACAAAAGAAACAAATATTATTATGAAATTAGACCTTGACGGAGAAGGAAAATCTACAATTGATACAGGAATCGGCTTTTTTAATCATATGCTGGAAGGGTTTGCAAAGCATGGTTTTTTTGATTTAGATGTAAAAATTAACGGCGATCTTCATGTAGACGGACATCACACGGTAGAGGATGCTGGGATTGTGCTTGGAAATGCGATAAAGCAAGCAGTAGGAGATAAAAAAGGCATTCAGCGTTATGGTTATTTTATTCTTCCTATGGATGATGCATTAGCACTTTGTGCTGTCGACTTATGCAGCCGCCCTTATCTTCAATTTGACTGCAATTTTCCGCAAAGTATGGTAGGAGATTTTGATACCTCGCTGGTAAAAGAATTTTTTTATGCAGTTTGTTACAGTGCAGGAATGAATATACATCTTAAACTATTAAGTGGAGAAAACAGTCATCATATGATTGAAGCAATTTTTAAGGCGTTTGCCAAGGCACTGGATAGTGCAGTAATGACAGAACCTCGTATTAAAGATGTGCTTTCCACGAAGGGAAGTCTGTGAAAGGAAACCAGAATGAGGAAATTAGCGCTAAGCGACAAAATTCTATTACAGGTTGAAAAGCCTGCTCGTTATATAGGAAATGAAGTGAATAGTATCATGAAAGAACCTGATAAAATTGCAGTTCGGTTCGCAATGTGTTTTCCTGATGTATACGAAATTGGTATGTCACACCTTGGCATTCAGATTTTATATGATATGTTAAACCATTTTGAAGATACATGGTGTGAACGTGTCTATTCTCCTTGGCCTGACTTAGATGCGATTATGCGAAGGGAACAAATACCGCTTTTTGCATTGGAATCACAAGATTCTATTCGAAACTTTGATTTCTTAGGAATAACAATTCAATATGAAATGTGCTATACCAATATTCTGCAAATCCTTGATTTATCTGGGATTCCTCTGCTTGCTGTGGATCGTTCTTGGGAAGACCCAATCGTAATTGGAGGAGGCCCTTGTGTTTATAATCCAGAACCGATTGCTGATTTTTTTGATATTTTTTATATCGGAGAGGGAGAAACACAATACCGTGCATTGCTTGATCTATATAAAAACTGTCGCCAACAAAATCTTTCCAGAGAAGAATTTTTAAAAAAGGCAGCACAGCTTTCAGGTATGTATGTTCCACAGTTTTATGAAGTAAACTATCAAGAAGATGGAACGATAAAATCGTTTGTGCCGAAATTTGCAGAACTGCCGGTTATGATTACCAAAGAACTTGTTACAGATTTAACAAATACCTATTATCCTGAAAAGCCTGTTGTTCCGTTTATTAAATGTACACAAGACAGAGTTGTTTTGGAGATACAGAGGGGCTGCATCCGCGGCTGTCGTTTTTGTCAAGCAGGACAGCTTTATAGACCTGTGCGGGAACGTGATGCAGCTATACTCAAGGAATATGCATTAAAAATGTTGAACAACACCGGTTATGAGGAGATTTCTCTTAGTTCCTTAAGCTCCAGCGACTATTCTCAATTAGAAGACCTTGTAAATTTTCTAATTGAGAACTGTCATGAAAAAAAAGTGAATATTTCCCTTCCTTCCCTCCGCATAGATGCCTTTTCACTGGATGTTATGAAAAAAGTGCAGGATATCAAAAAAAGCAGTTTGACATTTGCACCAGAAGCCGGAAGTCAGAGACTTAGAAATGTAATAAACAAAGGTTTAACAGAAGAAGTCATCTTAAACGGTGCCGCTTTAGCCTTTCAAGGCGGATGGAATCGTGTAAAACTTTATTTTATGTTGGGACTTCCAACGGAAACGGAAGAAGATATCCGCGGAATTGCAGAATTATCGAATCGAATTGCAGCCGTATATTATGAAACAGTGCCCAAAGAACAACGGAACGGAAAAGTGCAGATTGTATCCAGCACCTCATTTTTTGTTCCAAAGCCGTTTACGCCATTTCAGTGGGCACCACAATGTACCAAAGAAGCATTTTTAGAAAAAGCTTATCTTACTAAAAATGCTATTAAAGAGCAGTTAAATCAAAAAAGCATTAAATATAATTGGCATGAAGCGGATGCAAGTGTTATGGAAGGCATTTTGGCACGCGGTGACCGCAAACTATGTAAAGTCATTTTGGCAGCATACCAAAAAGGCTGTATTTTTGATGCGTGGAGTGAATATTACAAAAATGATATATGGTTGGAAACCTTTGCCGAATGTGGGATTGATATTGCATTCTATACAACAAGAGAACGAGCGTTAGACGAAATTTTTCCTTGGGATTTTATTGATTGCGGTGTTAGTAAAAACTTTTTAAAGCAAGAATGGCAGCGTGCACTTTTAGAACAGACTACCCCAAACTGCCAAGTCCAATGCAATGGATGCGGCGCAACAAAATTTCAGTGTGGTATCTGCATTGCGCCACGTACAAAAGTAGTGGAAGCATAAGATATTTAACAAGGATGTGATTAGAATTTTAATAGCCGAAGTAGTATTGTAACACTGAACGAAAACATTATACTACATAACGCCAGAATTTACCGTACTGCACTGGTTAAACGTATATTATGGCTTATGTTATATAGTCAGGTTACTCGGAAATTTTAATTGTTAAGCAGTATAAATTAGCGGGGGTAGATTACTATATGAAATTACGCATAAAATTTTCCAAGCATGGAGTTTTGAAATTTATTGGGCATCTTGATGTAATGCGCTATTTTCAAAAAGCAATACGGCGTGCAGAAATTGATATTGCCTATTCGACAGGTTTCAGTCCACATCAGATTATGTCCTTTGCAGCGCCGCTGGGCATAGGGCTGGAAAGCAATGGCGAATATATGGATATTGAAGTAAATTCTTTGACAACTTCAACGCAGATTTTGGAAACGCTAAATAGTCAAATGGTTGATGGAATTCAGATTTTAGAAGTAAAATTGCTGCCTGAAAATGCTGGCAATGCAATGGCAAGCGTTGCTGCTGCCAGTTATTCAATATGTTTTCGGGAAGGATGTCAGCCGCAGTTTCTTAATCAGGAAACTGTGACAGCATTCTTTGACCAACCAGAGATAATTGTAACAAAACAAACAAAGCGCAGCGAATCTACTTTTGATATGAAACCATCTTTATATGCATTTTCACTATGTCAAGATAACAAAACACTCCTGCTTACTGTAGATGCAAGTAGTTCTGGTAATATCAAGCCAAGTCTTGTTATGAAAGCATACTTTGAGCGAAATAACAGTGTTCTAGATACATACAGTCTACTTATTACACGAGAAGAAACCTATCTAAATCTAGGCACTGCCGAAAATCGAAAATTAGAACCACTAGGTTTCATTGGGAGTGATTATTAAATGGAAGACATTTGCTATATTGTTACAAAATACCAAAAAGGTGTACTGTATTTTTCTATAAAAGGGCAGACAAATCGTTTGGATTCTATTGCATTTACAAAAACACAGGGAGATGAAACCGATATCAAGATTGGCGATATTGTAATTGCTAAGGTTTTAAATGTTGTTAAAAATATCAATGCTGCCTTTATTGATTATAAACCAAATAAAAGAGGCTTTCTTCCATTGGATAATGCCTATATTCCTATTATTACAAACAGAAATTATGATGGCAGAATCTTAGCTGGCGATGAAATCCTTGTTCAATTGGAAAAAGAGGCTGTACGCACAAAGGATCCTGTATTTACAACAAATTTATCACTTGCGGGAAAATATTGTGTAATATCCAACAGCAATTTGCAAAGAAATATTTCCAGGAAATGTCCCAAAGATAAGAAAAAACTGCTTTTGGCAGCTATTCCAAACGATATACCATTTGGGGTTATTATCCGCACTCATGCAATGGAATTGTTGCGAAGGGCACCGATTTATTACCAAAACGACAATACCGATATGAATTTGCAGGAGATACAGATGGATTTAAAGCCATTGATACAAGAATGTATGCAATTAAGCGAAAAAATGCAATTATTATTGCGAGAGGGTCTGCATCGTACCTGCTATAGTTTTATTTATAAAGCAGAACCTCATTATTTAACGAACTTGCGTGATGAAATTTACATATACCCTGATCAGGAAGAACACGAAAAGAATCTAACAGGAAAAATCCGTATCATTACAGATGATGCTGTATTATTTCATGAAATAAAAGCATTTGCTTCTTTGTATATGCCAAGTTTAATAGACAATATTTCTTTGTATCAAGAAGATTATCCGCTCCAAAAACTTTACAGTGTGGAAACAAAATTAAATGAATTATTATCGGCAAAGGTATGGCTTAAATCGGGTGCTTATCTTGTTATTGAAAAAACAGAAGCGCTTTATGTAATTGATGTAAATTCTGGTAAAAATATTTCTCAAAAAGAAAACGCACAATATATCTATTCCATTAATCTTGAGGCAGCACAGGAATTAATGCGGCAAATCCGCCTGCGAAATCTTACGGGAATTATTATAATTGATTTTATCAATATGAATGATTCTGCAAAAGAAGAATTTCTTATACAAGAATTAAGAACCCTTGCAAAGCAAGATAGAATAGCAACAACTGTTGTTGATATTACAGAACTTGGGCTTGTAGAACTAACAAGGAAAAAAACAACAAAATCTTTAAACGAACAATTATTGTCTTAATAAAATTTTAATTATTAAGATTCTAATTTTTAATTTTTTAATGAAAATTTTAATGAAAAACCAAAATTGAATTTTTGAATTTTTTCCAATTTCATATTGACTTTTGGAAATTGGAATGGTAACATATATGAGTATGCCGCATAACTAGGTAAAAGCGTGCGCATGAGCGTGCCACCAACGTTAGCGAGTAAATTTTTAGGAGGTGCAATATGTACGCAATTATTGCAACAGGCGGGAAGCAGTACAAAGTTTCCGAAGGAGAATCTATTAAAATTGAGAAGATTGATGCTGAGGTCGGAAGCACTGTAACCTTTGATAATGTGATTGCTGTTAGCAATGATACTCTGAAAGTAGGCGAAGACGTCGCAAATGCAACTGTTTCAGCAACTGTTATGGAACAGGGAAAACATAGGAAAGTTATCGTTTACAAGTATAAGAGAAAAACAGGCTATCATAAGAAAAATGGTCATAGACAGGCATATACGCAGGTTAAGATTGATAAAATCAATGCATAATCTATAATATGACTACTGTAATTATTCAGAAATCGCAGGAACATGAATATAAAGGTTTTCTATGTATAGGACATGCCATGTACAATAAGAAATCTTTATTCCATAGGAAACAGTTTGATTATGATATTGTATGCTGTGCCATTTCCACTTTGGTAATTAATACACATAATTCTCTTGAAAAATTATCCAAGGATAAGGTAAAAGTTGAAAATATTAATAAAGAAGATGGTTTTATGCAGTTTGTATTTGAAAAGCCGCTTTCCAACAAGGGAAAGCTTCTTATGGATTCTTTAGTTCTTGGTTTAAAACAACTTGAAAAACAATATGGCGTGAAATATATTAAGCTCATATTTGAGGAGGTGTAAAATCATGTTAAAAATGGATCTTCAATTTTTTGCTCATAAAAAGGGAGTAGGTTCTACAAAAAATGGTAGAGATTCCGAATCTAAAAGGCTTGGTGCTAAGAGAGCAGATGGTCAATTCGTAAAAGCAGGCAACATTTTATATAGACAGCGTGGAACAAAGATTCACCCAGGTGTAAATGTTGGCAGAGGCGGTGATGATACATTATTTGCATTGGTAGATGGTGTACTTCGTTTCGAGAGAAAAGGACGTGATAGGAAACAGGCGTCTGTATATCCTGTAGAGAAGAATTAAGACGATATGCACGGATTATTAAGGCTTCAGGTTCCACCTGAAGCCTTTTCGTAATATTTGTATTAGAATAATTGGAGGTTAGAAGTCTTCATGTTTGCAGATAGAGCCAAGATATATATACGAAGCGGAAAAGGTGGTGATGGCCACGTTTCTTTCCGGCGTGAGAAATATGTTCCAAACGGAGGCCCTGACGGTGGTGACGGTGGGAATGGTGGAAGTGTTATTTTTGAAGTTGATAAAGGACTGAATACATTAACCGACTTCCGGCATATCAGAAAATATTGTGCTCAAGACGGTGAATCAGGCGGAACAAGAAATTGCCGTGGAAAAAACGGAGAGGATATAATTATAAAAGTTCCGGAAGGAACCGTAATAAAAGAACAAGAATCCGGAAAAGTAATTGCAGATATGTCAGGAGAAAACCAAAGACAGCTTATTTTGCGCGGTGGCAGAGGCGGAAGTGGCAATCAGCATTATGCAACGGCAACCATGCAGGCGCCAAAATATGCTCAGCCTGGACAGGCTGGCAAAGAATTAAATTTATTTTTGGAATTGAAGGTTATAGCAGATGTGGGGCTTGTAGGTTTTCCGAATGTTGGAAAGTCAACATTATTATCGCGCGTTACAAATGCGAAACCTAAAATTGCAAATTATCACTTTACAACATTAAATCCAAATCTCGGCGTTGTTGACTTAGACGATGGAAAAGGCTTTGTAATAGCAGATATCCCAGGGTTAATTGAAGGTGCATCCGAAGGCGTTGGTCTTGGTCACGAATTTTTGCGTCATATTGAAAGAACCAAAGTCCTTGTTCATTTAGTTGATGCTGCATCCACAGAAGGACGCAATCCTATTGAAGATATTTATGCAATTAATCAGGAGTTAAGTGCCTACAGTGATAAGATTACCAATAAACCACAAGTAATCGCAGCAAATAAAATTGATGCAATCTATCAGGGTGCCGAAGAAGATCCTATTCAGAAAATCCGAGATGAATTTGAACCACAAGGTATTTCCGTTTTTCCAATATCTGCAGTTTCTGGACAAGGTTTAAAGGAATTACTCTATTTTGTATATGATATGCTGTCTAAAATCGAAGAACCTCCTATTATATTTGAAACAGAATTTGATCCGGAGGTTGATATTGTAACGGGAGAAGAACCTTATACAGTAACGTATAATGCTGCTGACGACGAATATATTGTTGAGGGACCGCGCATTGAAAAAATGTTAGGATATACAAATCTTGAATCAGAAAAAGGCTTCCAATTTTTCCAAGGCTTTTTAAAGAAAAATGGTATTTTAGAAGAATTGGAGTCATTAGGTATTGAGGAAGGCAGCACTGTAAGAATGTATGGACTCGTTTTTAATTACTATAAAGAATAAATAAGGAGCATATATGACAAGTAAGCAAAGAGCATATTTAAAAGGGCTGGCAATGGATATTGAACCAATTATGCAAATTGGAAAATCCTCTATTACACCCGAAAGTGTAGAAGCAGTTTCAGAAGTATTCAATACGCATGAATTAATCAAATTGGCAGTATTAAAGAATTGTGCAGATGACCCAAAAGAAATTGCAGAAATAATATCTGAACGTACACATTCGCAACTTGTACAGGTTATTGGGAAAAAAATTGTACTTTATAAACCTTTTAAAGAAAATCCTAAGATTATCCTGCCAATATAATTATTATTGATAAAAATATTCAGATGGGAGCATTTATGAAAATAGGAATTATGGGTGGTACATTTAACCCCATTCACAATGGTCATATTATAATTGCGCAGAAAGCTTATGCGTTGGTACCATTAGATAAAGTACTGTTTATGCCAAGCGGTACCTCCTATATGAAAAAAAATGTTTTGGAAACCTCCAAACGTATTGCAATGGTGGACTTAGCAATTTCCTCTTATCCGAATTTTGCATTATCTACATTGGAAACAGACAGGACAGGGAATACCTATACCAGTGAAACACTAGAAATATTAACAAAATTAGAACCAGATTCACAATATTATTTCATTATAGGCGCTGATTCTCTTTTTCAAATAGAATCATGGCGAAAACCAGAAAAAATTTTTGCACTTTCCACATTGATTTGTGCTGTACGGGAAGGGTATCAGATGCCAATGATTCAAGAAAAAGGAAACGAACTTTCAAAGCTTGGGGCAAAAATTCTCTATTTGAATATCCCTCCAATCAATATATCATCTACAAATATAAGGGCAAGGGTTAAAAACAATTGTTCTATAACAGAACTTGTTCCCCAAGCAGTTGCTGAGTATATTAAGCAGGAGCATTTATATTATGAAGAAGATTAAAAAATACTTAAAAAAACATCTTACCAAAAACAGATATCAACATACATTAGGTGTTGCATATACAGCGGTTGCAATGGCAATGAAATATAATCCTGATACATCTAATGCGGATTTTATTCAAAAAGCAGAAGTTGCAGGATTGCTACACGATTGTGCTAAGTGTATGGAAAATGAGAAAAAAATTAAAATATGTGAGAAACATAACATTCCACATACAAAATTTGAAATTCTGCACCCATATCTGCTTCATGGAAAAGTAGGTGCTTATTTGGCAAGTACAAAGTTTGGTATTACAGATAAAGATATTTTACAGGCAATTACATGGCATACTACAGGCCGTCCCAATATGACTTTATTGGAAAAAATTATATTTATTGCTGACTATATAGAACCTTCCCGCAAACAAATACCAGAATTAAACAGCATCCGCCAGCTTGCCTTTGAGGACATTGATCAAACAATGGAAAAAATATTGTCAAATACCCTTAAATTTCTAGAACAGCGAGATGCTCCGATTGATTCTATGACACAAACAACTTATGACAGCTACATGAAAGCTAAATTTGAGCGGAAGCTAATATAAAATAATTTCAATGTTGTAAAATACATTTTTTCTGCAAAGGAGGTTGAAAATCTTTGGATAACGAAATTTTAACAAATATAGAAACGGTTAATTCTCATAATAATATAGGAAAAATCGATCCACAAAATATTAAAATGTATGTAAAAATAATTATTAATGCTTTAGAAGACAAAAAAGCAGAAAATATACAAGTTATTGATATACGTCATATTTCTGCTGTGGCAGATTACTTTATTATTGCTAATGGCGCAAATACAAGCCAAATTCAAGCACTGTCCGATAACGTAGAAGAAAAACTTGCAGCACTTGGTGCATTTCCAAAGCATATCGAGGGATATCACAATGCCAACTGGATTTTAATGGATTACCTCGATATTCTAGTACACATATTCGATAAAGAAAGCCGCGGGTTCTATGACTTAGAACGTTTATGGCGCGATGGGACAGCAGTAGCACTTTCTGATTTTTAATTCTAATAAATAATATTGTTTGGGGGATGTCGGAACATATATTATTTCTACAATATATTGGTATATTGCGGAAATAACGTTATGTTCCGACACCCCCTTATTATTTTCTACATAAAATCTACAAGCCTTTAAATTAATGATGATATAAACGAAATACGCCAAATACCTTTCCTAATATATCAACATTATCTAAAATAATTGGATCCATAGAATCATTCTCTGGCTGCAATCTGTAATGTCCGTCTTCTTTATAATATGTTTTCACTGTTGCAGAATCATCAACCAGAGCAACAACCGTATCCCCATTTTCAGCTGTATTACAAACACTCACAAAAATACTATCTCCGTTAAAAATACCCGCCTTAATCATACTGTCGCCTTTTACTTTTAAAATAAACGCATCACCTTGCGGAACCATTTCGGTTGGAATAGGAAAATAGCCCTCAATATTTTGTTCTGCCAATATTGGAAGTCCTGCGGCAACTGTTCCAACAATGGGAATACTTGCCATTTCATGTCTAACAAGCTGGAAACTATCATCCATAATCTCAATTGCACGGGGTTTCGTTGGATCTCTGCGAATATATCCATTTTTCTCCAATGTTTCCAAATGAGAATGTACAGAAGAGGTTGATTTTAGATTTACAGCTCCGCAAATCTCACGAACTGAGGGCGGATAACCTTTTTTTAAAATTTCCTCCTTAATATATTCCAAAATTTCTTTCTGTTTTGCAGTAATTTTACCATATGCCATAATTATTAGCCTCCTTTTACCAGTATCATGTTCTTCTTAAATGTTGTATCCATAATTAAGTGGATATAATGTTCTGACGAATGCCCATATTTTAGACAATATTATATCAGTTATCAGTATTATAGCATATCTTTTCAAAAATTGCAAACGTATATTCCAAAAAGATGTTCGCAAATTTTTATTTTTTCTATTGACAAACAAACAATCGTTTTGTATAATGGCTTTTATAAAACAATCGTTCGGAAATAATGTTCGATTTTTTAAAATTATCACTATTGACTATCACTGTAATACAGCTATCATTTCGCTGTATCTAAGAATGGAGGATTCTTATGCAAAATTTAAAACAAACCCCATATTCTTTTTATTCTACTTCATCCCCCATATGCATTCGAAGAAATAATGTTCGCATTCGTCGTATTTTGTCTAAAAATAGAATTGTAACATTGTCTTTACTGTTTGGAATCGCTAGTTTTATAATCATTGGTATAATTTTATTTACAGTATTTCTTCCCTCCAAAAGTAATCAAGATATTGTTGCAAATAAATACTACAAAAGTATCCAAATTCAAAAAGGTGATACTTTATGGTCTATTGCAACGGAAAATATGGATGTAAACTATTACAAAAATACTTCTGAATATGTCAAAGAAATTAAAACAATCAATGCATTAGTTTCCGATCGTGTTACAGCGGGAAACTATATTATTATACCATATTATTCAACAGATTAACGCTGTTCCCGTAATGTGACAGCTTTAGCAGCTTTACGGCGCCGTTCTTCTTCTAAAGCGGCATAATGTTTTCGCGTGGTATTGACGTCTTTATGACCAAGTACATCCGCGACTAAATAAATATCACCTGTTTCCCTATAAAGGGTAGTGCCATAAGTGCTTCTTAGTTTATGTGGGGTTATTTTTTTTAACGTTGTAACTAGTGAAGAGTATTTTTTAACTAAATTTTCAACGGCTCTAACAGTAATTCTTTTATTTTGCATAGAAAGAAATAAGGCATTTTCATTTCCCTCCACTGGAATAATATGATCCCGCTGTTCCAAATAATCATGAAGTGCCGTTTCCACCTCAATGCCAAAATAAATAACTGCTTCATAGCCTCCTTTACGGCGAATTTTAATGCCATTATTATTAAAATCAATATCCTTTATATCAAGACCAACACACTCAGAAACACGAATACCTGTTCCGAGAAGTAGTGTTAATAATGCAACATCCCTGACTTTTGTTTTTTGATGATATTGCAGCTGTCTTTTAGTAAGTTTATCCCCAGTTTCCACAGTATCCAGCAGAATAGCAACTTCGTCAGGATCAAGGCGTACAATTTCTTTTTCATGTAGTTTCGGCATTGGCACAAGAGAAGGCGGATTTTTTTCAATTAGTTCATTGCGGAAGAAGTAGTTGTAAAAACTTCTTAATGAAGCAAGTTTTCTTGCTTTACCGCGTTCATCATTCATATATTCCTTACCGTCTTTAACATAATATGTGCAATATTCTAAGTATTCCTCGATGTCGAGCCTTGTAATCTGATCCAATAGTTCAAGAGGATACTCTTGAATAGGAATTTTACGAAATACTGGATTACTGTCGTGCATATATTCAAAAAAGACGCGTATATCATACGCATATGCAATTCTTGTCCTAGAAGATGTATATTCTTGTATTCCTCTAAAATACTGTGCGCAAAAAGGTGGGAGAGTATCCAAGAGTTCTCTTAAGTGCAGAATATTTTTTTTATTTACTTCATCATGATAGTTTGTATTGTTTTTTTTGTCCAAAATAATTGATTCCTCCTGTTCAAACGATGTAACAAATTCGGCCTTTACAAGTATCAGGTTATGCAAAACCACTTTTTGGTGACTTAATGCATCTCAAACGCTACGTGTTCTCACGGACTTTACAGCGCAGTGCAAAGTTCTAGGCTGAACTGTAACCAAACAATTCTTATAATTGTATAAAAATGTGTTGCAATTTTCTATATTGTGCTATAATTAAAAATAGTATATAAAGTATTTTATACCAAATTATAAAAAAAGCCAATATAAAGATGGGAGAATCAAGTAAAATTATGGGAAATAGTAACAATAAGGATTATTTAAAGTGGGGAATTACATTATTTTTAGTTATTTTAGGCGGACTAGTCAGTTATTATATTATTTTTCATATAGACAGTTTGTCTTCAACAATTAGAGGTATCTTTGCAATTTTAATGCCAATAATAGATGGTTTAATATTGGCATATTTGTTAACCCCATTAGTAAACACAATGGAGCGTCGTATTTTAAAACCATTTTTCTCTTTGATAAAAGTTGACATTAAAAAGAGTCATCGTAGGATACTTTCTTTATTTATTACAGATTCTGTTGTTTTGGTGGGAATATATATTTTCTTCTCAAATGTAATCCCGCAAATTGCAAACAGTATTAGGACAATTGTTGAGCAATTCCCAAGTTATGTGGACACTTTAACAGTATGGATATCTCAATTGCTAGAGAATAATCCTAAAATTGCAACAAATGTAAATAGTATTATTAATAAATATTCTGTAGATATAGAAACATTTATTAATACAACAATTATTCCCCAAATGAATAATGTAATCATGACTATTTCAATGAGTGTTTATTCCATATTAAGACAATTTTGGAATTTTATTATTGGATTTATTATTTCAATTTATTTAATTGCTAGCAAAGAGTTGTATGCAGCACAGGCAAAGAAAATTGTTTATGCCTTTTTACCATTAGAAACTGCAAATCGTTTTATTAGTAATGTACGATTTGCACATAAAACCTTTGGTGGATTTTTTGTTGGAAAGATTTTAGATTCCATTATTATTGGTATTATTTGCTTTGTTATTATAAATTTCCTAAATATGCCGTTTTCTGTATTAATTAGTGTTATTATTGGTGTAACAAATATAATACCATTTTTTGGCCCATTTTTGGGAGCAATTCCATCTATATTATTAATATTGTTTATTGATCCAATGCAGGCACTTTATTTCCTGATTTTTGTAATTATTCTTCAGCAAGTAGACGGAAATATTATAGGTCCTAAAATTCTTGGCAGTTCCACAGGTTTATCTAGTTTTTGGGTTATTTTCTCAATTACATTGTTTGGAGGAATGTTTGGAATATTTGGAATGATTATAGGAGTACCTGTGTTTGCTGTAATTTTTGCATTCTTTAAATCATTGGTAGAATTTCGGTTGACAAACCGAAATTTACACCCAGAAACAAATAAGTATTTAAGATTATTATATATTGATGCAGAAAGCAAGGAATTTATTGATTTCCCTAAAAATGCAAAAAAACCTTTAGGGCATATAACAAAAATTCTTATAAAAAATCAAACACACAACAAACACTTTCAAGATAAAAAAATCAATGATAAGAAAGAAGATTAATATAAAAGTAGAATCTATAAAAATAACCGCGTTTACAAGAAAAACAGAATGTATTTTGTTTATAGTTTGTATAAGAAGCAAAATACATTCTGTTTTTTGTCAAAAGTCTATAACTATTCGTTAAAGTTGCCTTTTGCGAATAAATATATGTGAGATTTCTGGCTCTTCTCTTTAGATTAAACAAGCACGGAAAACTCTAATTTACGAGTCTTCCGTGCTGATGTTGCACATCTATCCAGTTTAGTTTCTCTAATTTTCTTATAATATTTTCCTTACAAAATTTTATATCAAAAATCTTTTATATTCCAATATTATTTTTTATTTGCGGATTCAAAATCTTCAATATATTGAATAATAAATTTCACCGTTCCGTCAACTCCAAGAATGCTGCTGTTAATAGAAAGATCATAACTGTCAGCACGTCCCCATTTTTTTGTAGAATAATAATTATAATAGCTTTGACGTTGTTTATCCTTTTTAATCATCATTTCACGTGCTTTATCTTCAGAAATTTCATATTTTTTCATAATACGTTCGATTTTGGCATCTTCATTAGCATGAATAAACAAATGCAGACAATTTTTATATTCTTGTAATGCATAATCTGCACAGCGCCCAACAATTACACAAGGTTCTTCCTCTGCAATTTTTTTGATTGTGTCAAATTGTGCCATAAATACTTTATGGCTAATAGGCATATCCACAAATGATGATGAATTATATCCAAATGTGTATGTATCCATTACTAAATTGTAAAGAAATGAATTTGTTGGTCGTTCATCATGATTTCGAAGCATTTCTTCACAAAATCCGCTTTCTTTCGCCGCACGCGTCAGCAATTCTTTATCAAAATATTTTATGCCGTAATGCGCTGCAAGTTTTTCTCCTATTTCGTGTCCGCCAGAACCAAACTGACGCCCTATGGTTATAATTGTATTCATAAATTATTCCACCTTCCTTTATAACATATCTTTGATACTAAGAATGGGACTGTCGCATTAAGGGGAACCAATACAAGAAATTATCACACCGTACTATACTATATCTTGTATAATCAATGCTTATTGCGATAATCCCATTTTCCTAATGTTATCGGTTGTTTTTTATTGTTGTCAAGTGTCTTTTCTTTATATTATTATAACGCGAAATCGATTAAATTGCAAATCTTGGATTTTAAATTTTTAATAACAAATATTTGGAATATTAATTATTCTTTATTGCTCAATTTCATAGCTAATCTTTTTTTCGAGCAGATTTAAAAGCCAGTATATTATAATAGCGATTACACATAGAATTACAATACTTAAAATTACCATATCTAGTTTAAATACCTGATGCATACTTAGATAGTTATGAACATCCAAATACCTATCTATTGCTTTAAAATAATTCTAAATTTGATCGTGATATTTTATTATCCAATAACCCTTTCCGTTTTTTCCACTATATTGTAATTTTCCCTCATGTCTTAAATCATCTATTCTTCTTCTTACTCTGCTGTATGGCCAATTATTCTGTTTTGCTATTTGCTTTATCGTTATTTTAGGATTCACTTGTATTATTTGTAAAATCATAGATTTTTCTTCTTCCATCTGTATCCCTGCACCTGTTCTTACATTTTTACTTGAAATCTCTTTGGTTAGACACAAACTTTTTAAATCTGCTTCTTCTTCTATCCCCATATATTTCAATGAATCAATATGAATTTGTAATTTATCTGGTAATACTACAATTTTCTGTACACATTTCAATAAATCATCAACCTCTGCTTTTTCTATAATAGAATGTCTTAAAATATTTTCAATATTATCAAAGCGGTCTTCCATATTCTGCGCAGTCTTCTTTGCATAATAAACCTTTTTTAATTCCAACTGATAACTATCTATCTGTATTTGAATCGTTTCTGCTTTCTGTTTATAATCAGCATCTGTTATAATCTCATTTAAAAGTTTATCTAAAAGTAATGTTTTATGTTTCTTTAATTTTTCAATACTTTTTTCTAGTTCATTTTCTTTATTTTCATAATCTTTAGTTGTAATTGCTTTACGCAAAAGTTCTGTGATAACTTTAATAATTTTATTTTTATCCAAATCATTATATTGTTCAATACATAATTGACTTAAAACTTCATATAACTTCGCTTCATTTAAGTGGATATTATCACAGCCGCCAATATGTAAAGTTGTTCTCGTATTTTTATGGCGATTATAGCTACTCGTTCTTCCTTTTTGTAAATATGTACTACATTTCCATTCAACTACTTGCTTTTCTTTTTCCGTTTGATTGTTATTCTTTCGTGTACAACGACTATATGCCTTTCCACATAGACCACATACTAATACTCCAGAAAAAGGATATCTAATATATTCGACGGAATTATTTACCTTTTTTTCATGCGAGTATGCATGCATACTTGCATGCATACTTACATTCATTCTTGCATTCATTCTTGCTCTAGCATCAACGGCAGCATTGGCTATATCAAATAATTCATGGGATATAATTGGTTGTACGACATTTTTTCGAATTATCCATTCCGACTCGGGATTCTTAACACAATATTTTCTTTCAAAATCGTAGTGTTTCTTATTCAATATAACATCACCTGTATAAATAGGGTTTCGAATTATCTTACACACTACATTCCCTGCAATCATCTCACCCTTCCTATTACGATATCCTTCATTATATAGAATTTTTGCAATTACGTAAGAACCATATCCGTCTGCTGCCAATTCAAAAATTCTTTTTATCAAAGGAACATCTTCGAAATTAATTACGGTTTCTTTATTTACATTTTTATAACCATACGTTGCACCAGTAACAACAAAATGATTACCATTCTGTTGACGATGTTTATGTGCATTTTTTATTTTTTTACTTAGTTCACGGCTATATTCCTCTGCAAGTATTGCTTTAATGCCTGTAATTAAAGAATCATCTGGGGTATAAAATTTCCTTTCAAGATACATATATAAGCGTTTTTGATTTTGTTGTAAACAATCTAAAAATAAATACCAATCTTTTGTATTGCGCATAAGACGGTCTATACTCTTTATGACAATAATATCAAACTTATTTGTTACCATATCTTCAAGAAGTCTAGTATACTCCTTACGTCCTTTTATGGTTGTACCACTTTTAGCCTCAACATATGTATCTACTAAACACCATCCCATTTCTTGTATACACTGCTTTGCTTCACGAACTTGTTGGAGCAAGGCTTCTTTTTGACTCTCTTCTTCCGTACTGCATCTACATACAGCTACAGCTCTAATTTGCTGATTCATATATATCACCCTTCTTAAGCATTTCAAGCATACGCACTTGTTCATCTATTGTAATTTGGTTTTCTTTTGCCAATATATTTATAATATTTTTAATTATATTTTTCTCTTTCCTACTCATATGGTTACCTCTATTAACTATCATTTATTTACAATATGCACACATGTCTAAATGGTGCCTGTACGCCTACAAATAAATAAACTATATAATAAAGAAAAGTTGAGAGAACATATTTCTTATTCAGGAACTGTCAAAAATAAAATATAAAGAATTCTAATATATTTATACTGATTCGTTGGCAAACATCAAAATCCCAGTTATAATATAAGGAAAGAGCAATACAAAATTCGCAGGCAATTACTAGTACAACGATAATTAAGTAACTGACATCTTGACTTGCCTAATTGTTCATTTGCGGCGTTGTCGTCAATCGCCGTAGCCAATGCTACGACTCATTCCTCTGCCTTGCATCTGAAACAATCATTCTGTGTCAATGTACTAGTACACTGTTTTCCGAATTTTGTGTGCAAGGAAAGCGAAGGAAGGAAACGATGTGGTGGCATCCGTCGTTGAATGACGACAACATAAAGACTGTTCCGTCTTCTACGAATCAAGCCGCATATACAAAAATAAGGAGTACCCGTCTATGAAAAACACTATGTTCTATAAGTTCGAATACTGTTTAAAATACAAAGATACCATCGTGTTTAAATTTAATATTGGGCGAAAAACCATTTCTATGGTAAATGCTTCGCTGCTGCCCATTTCTTTAAAACAAACCCAACACGATTTTAGTTTAGTCAAAAAATTTTGTGCAAATCGCACATTAATGCTGAACCGCGAATATTGTAAAGAAATATTAACTGCCTGCGGTCTGGATTCTAACGACGATATAAGCATTAGCATCTGCATTTTGTGCAAAAGCCTTAGTTTTCGGGATAATTATTGGATATGCCGTGTCGATTCCCATGAAACGTGGAGTCAGGTAAATTTATATCAGAACGAATTTTCGTTTACAATTTCTCGTGTTGCTCTGACCGGAAATATCCGAGATCTTTCTATTGATACAATTATTGGTGAAAAAATTTTTACGGGTGAATTGACCAACAAGGGTACACGTGCAAAATGTTTTCTCCGTGAAAATGGAAAACTTTATCTATACAAAAAAGAAAGTCGTGATGAAATCAATTCTGAAATTGTAACATTTTATATAGCCGAAGCTTTAAATGTTCCCTGTGCTCAGTATTTTAAGCAAACAAAATTTGACACACTTTGCTCCGTATGTCAAATTTTTACATCAGAATCATATGAACTTATTCCATATAGAGATATTATGTCCTGCTATAATTTAAGTGAATCCCAATATACTACCAATGCATATAAAACAATTATGCAAATTTCACCCATTAATTTTATAAAAATGCAGCTATTAGATTATATAACGCTAAATGTTGATCGCAATAGAGATAACTTTGGATTGCTCAGCATCAACAACAAAATCACAAGTTTATATCCTCTGTTCGATCACGATTCCTGCTTTAAAGGAAAAAGTGCAAATGGTGTTTATTTCCCAACAAGGCTTACCTTTGCCAAAACAGTAGAAATGTTAAAAAGCACATATTCAAATATTTACAATATGCTCCAATCCGATATTTTTCACTTTAAACAGACAATTGCCTCCAAACAATTTGAACAGTTTTTCCTTCGATATAAAACATTAGAGCAATACAAAAGCATGCTGCGCCGTATTAGTACACTATAGTGCATTACATATTGCAGTATTATTTTGCCTGTATTGTTGCCTCAATAAAATACTATAAACTTTTTTCAAGCTTACGCATACTGCGAAATTCCATATCCGCCATAATTCCTGTTGCAACAGCCGCCAATACATCCGCAATCGGTCCTGCATACAAAATCCCATCAATTCCCATAAAAAGCGGCAAAATAACAACTAATGGCAGCAGGAATAAAATTTGTCGCGTAAGAGATAAAAAGATTCCCTTTACTGGCTTTCCAATAGAAGTAAAAAATGTTGATGTAATCGGTTGCATAAAATTTAAAAAAGTAAAAAATAAAAATACCTTAAAATAACTAATACCAAATTGATAATAACTCTCTGACCCAGATCCAAACATTGCGATAATCTGCCTGGGAAATAACTGAAACAGGATAAATGACAATAGTGAAATGCTACCTCCAGCAAACATTGCTAATCGGAACGTTTCCCGCACACGGGGATATTTTCTTGCACCATAACTAAAACTTTCAATCGGCTGACTACCCTGTCCAATACCGATTACAATAGAAAAGAATACCTGATTGACTTTCATTACGATACCAGCACATGCAAGCGGAATTGCTTCTCCATATACAGATAATTCTCCATAGTGCTTTAATGAATTATTTAGCACAATTTGCACCACCATCATAGCAAGCTGATTAAAAAAAGAAGCAGTTCCAATAGAAATAATCCGTTTTGTGTATTTCCACTTTACCCCAAAATGCTTTTTTTGTAATGAAACGGTCTTATAACGTGTCATATATATGACAACAATCAAAGCAGAAATCACCTGCCCTATAACGGTGGCAAGCGCTGCCCCCTGCATCCCCATTTTCAATACCATCACAAAGAACGCATCCAGAATCGTATTAATGATTGCACCAGTCAAGTTGCAAATCATCGTCATTTTAGGGCTTCCATCTGCACGAATTAAATGTCCGCCCCCTGTTGTCAGGAGCATAAAAGGAAACCCAAATGCAGTAATCCGCACATAATCCTGTGCATATGGCAATACATCATTTGGTGCACCAAACGCACGCAACAATGGAGTTAAAAATATCTGTGAAATTGCAGCAAGCGTCAATCCACAAATAAGAAGCATGCTCACTGCATTTCCTACATAATAAGCCGCTGTTTCCCGTTCCCCTTTTCCCATTGTCAAATTAAAGCAAGATGCCCCACCAATACCAAACAATAATGCCAAAGCAAGGCATGAGGTAGACAATGGAAATGCAATATTTGTCGCCGCATTTCCTAATGTTCCGACAGCTTGTCCAATAAACAATTGGTCAACAATATTATAGAGTGCACCTACCAGCATTGCAATAATGCTGGGAATTGCAAATTTAAGCATTAAGCGCGGTACTGGTGCCGCACCCAATGGATTTTCTTTTATCCCTTGCATACAATCCCTGCTTTCTTCTGAATCTTTTTCTCTGTTGATTATCATAATTTTTCTAATTCCTTTCTAAAAGAATGAAATCCAAAAGAATGAAAGAAAGCCTATCAGGTGCTTTACCCAATAAGCTATCTTTCTTCACAATTATAATCGTGACATTTTTTCGTTTACGGTTTCATATTTAAAGATATCGCGTTCACTCCATGCATCACAGTATTCAACCCATCTTGATATTTGTAGTTGGCATTTGATGCAATTAAGCGAGTGATTCCGGTGATAATTAACCAAATATTCCCCGCTGTCGCCCTGCTGTCTGTGTCCTTGCTGACTTCTCCCGCTTCTTTGCCTTCCTCAATCAATCGAATCAGGTCAAGCAGGATTTCATTGATAACGGTACCATCCTCTGTGACTTTATAAAGGGCGGTATAATGCTGAAAAAATGCGTTTCGTTCGCAGATATAAGTAAAAATAGCCTTAACTAAAGCAGCAAAATTATCATAATAAGACGCTTCCGGGTCAATTGCTGCCCTTGCATTTGCAATAAGCTCCTTATTACATCTGTCTGCAACAATCAGGTTAATTTCATCTACATCTCGAAATCGATTGTAGATTACCCTCCTATCACAGCTTAGTTCTCTGCATATTCTAGTGACTGTCAATGCATCAGGCCCCTCTTTACATCCAATCTTAACTGCCAAATTAACGATACGATTACTTGTTTCATCTTCAATTCGTTTTCCTTTTGAGAAAGCCATATCCTCACCCCATTCATGCCTTTATTTTATCAGTTACAAATGAAGATAGCAAGCGAATTGATTGAATAAATTATCTGTAACACACATTTACACTATTCTAACTCGTTCTTTGGGCAAATTGTAGTTAACATAACAAAAAACTTCTTCAATATTTCCAACAATATTGTGTTAAGCAGTTTCTATTTGTACCTTTGTATTTTTACGTTTATGCGTTTCCCGCAATGGCATTTCCTGTATAAAGTTGGTAATATTTTCCTTTCGCCTCAATTAATTCCTCATGTGTGCCACGCTCAATAATTCTGCCCTGCTCTAGAACCATAATACAGTCGCTGTTCTTGACAGTAGATAAACGATGCGCAATTACAAATGTTGTTCTGCCATTCATTAATTTATCCATACCATCTTGAACAATTTTCTCTGTACGTGTGTCAATAGAACTTGTTGCTTCGTCAAGAATCAATGCCGGCGGATCTGCAATCGCTGCTCTTGCAATTGCAAGCAGCTGCCGCTGCCCTTGACTTAAATTTGCGCCATCTCCGGTTAACAATGTATTATAACCTTCCGGAAGACGCTCAATAAATTCGTGTGCGTTTGCCAATTTGGCTGCCGCAATCACCTCCTCGTCTGTCGCGTCCAGCTTACCATACCGAATATTTTCCATTACTGTAGCAGTAAACAAATGAGTATCCTGCAAAACAATACCGAGTGAACGCCGTAAATCAGCTTTTTTAATTTTATTGACATTAATACCGTCATACCTAATTTTACCGTCTTGAATATCATAGAATCGGTTGATTAGGTTGGTAATTGTCGTCTTACCTGCGCCTGTAGAGCCAACAAAAGCAATTTTCTGTCCCGGCTGCGCATACATAATTACATTGTGAAGCACCATTTTTTCATCAGTATATCCAAAATCCACATCATCAAATTCAACCATCCCCTGCTGTCTTTGATAAGTAGTAGTATCACTGTCTTTGTGATAGTGCTTCCATGCCCACATACCTGTATGCTGGTTGGTTTCCCTTATTTCTCCATTTACTTCTTCCGCATTGACAAGCATTACATATCCATTGTCTGCCTCTGCTGTTTCGTCGATCAGCTTAAATACCCTGTCTGCTCCAGCAAGTGCCATAACAATCGAATTAAATTGCATGCTTACTTGATTTATCGGTATATTAAAGCTTTTATTGAAGTTTAAAAAGCTGGCAAGTCCGCCAAGTGTTAAACCACCGATATTTCCAATCGCCAAAATACCGCCAACAATCGCACAAACCACATAACTTAGATTGCCCAGTTGTGCATTAATCGGCCCAAGCATATTGCCGAACTGATTCGCATTATAAGCACTATCAAACAATTCATCATTCAATTCATTAAAACGCTGAATACTTTCTTCCTCGTGGCAGAACACTTTTACAACTTTCTGCCCTTCCATCATTTCCTCTACAAAACCGTTGACCGCACCAATTGCCTTCTGCTGTGATACAAAATATCTTCCAGAAAGTCCTGTTGCTTTCTTTGTTACATAGAGCATTAATGCAACCATAACCAGCGTTGTAATCGTTAACGGTACGCTTAATATAAACATACTAACAAGTACGCTGACAATTGTTATTGCACTGTTTAAGCACTGCGGCAGACTTTGGCTAATCATCTGCCTTAATGTATCAATATCATTGGTGTAACATGACATAATATCACCATGCGCATGCGTATCAAAATATTTAATTGGCAGTGATTCCATTTTATGAAACATATCATTTCGGATATTGCGCATAGTGCCTTGGCTGACATTAATCATAATACGATTATACAAATATGAAGATGCTGCGCCGATTGCATAAAAGCAGGCAACTCTTGTAATTGCATTTGCAAGTCCAGAAAAATCAGGATTATCCGTTCCCAAAAGCGGCACAATATAATTATCAATCAATGTCTGCATAAATAATGTTCCCTGTATATTGGAAAACACACCTACAAAAATACAGATTACTACTACCACAATATGCGGTGTATAATTTTTTAACACATATCCCATTAAACGTCCGAAAAGTTTCCCCGGATTTTCGATTTTGGGTTTCGCTCTCCGTGGTCCTCTCATTGGTCCTGGCATTACTGCTCACCTCCATTCTGATCGAAATCGGCATTTCCGCCGGTCTGCGATTCAAATACTTCACGATAAATCGGGCTGTTCTCCAATAACTCCTCATGTGAACCAAATGCAGAAACTTCCCCGTTATCCATTACAATAATTTTATCCGCATGTTGTACACTGCTGACTCTCTGTGCGATAATCAGCTTTGTGGTATCTGGAATTTCTTCCGCAAAAGCTTTGCGGATTTTTGCGTCAGTAGCAGTATCTACAGCACTTGTACTATCATCCAATATCAGTATTTTCGGTTTTTTCAGCAATGCTCTTGCAATACATAAGCGCTGCTTCTGACCGCCTGATACATTGGCGCCACCTTGCTCAATATGTGTATGATACTTATCAGGCATTTTTTGAATAAATTCATCTGCACAGGCAAGTTTGCAGGCATGGATACATTCTTCTTCTGTTGCCTGTTTATCTCCCCAACGCAGATTATCCAAAATTGAACCACTAAAAAGGACATTCTTTTGAAGCACAACAGACACTTGATTGCGAAGCGCTTCCATATCATAACGCCGTACATCCAAACCACCAACAAGAAGTTCGCCTGAAGTTACATCATAAAGACGGCTAATTAAATTAACAAGACTTGACTTCGCACTACCTGTACCACCAATAATGCCTATCGTTTCACCAGATTGAATGGTTAAGTTTATGTTTTTTAATACGGGTTTTCCTGACTTATGATATGCAAAGTCCACGTTTTTAAAGCAAATGCTTCCATCCTGAACCTCTTCTATCGGATTTTCAGGATTTTCAAGATCAGATTTCTCTGTCAATACCTCTGCAATACGCTTTGCACTGGCATAACTCATTGTCAGCATAACAAAAATCATAGATACCATCATTAAACTCATTAAGATGTTCATACAGTATGCCAACATACTCATCATCTCACCGGTTGTCAAACCACCCGCTACAATCATTTTCGCGCCAAGCCACGAAATTAAAAGAATACAGGTATAAACGGTCGCCTGCATTAATGGCATATTGATAACGACCAACTTTTCAGCACGCAGAAACATATTGTAAATATTATTGTTTGCTTTTTCAAATTTATTGGTTTCATAATCTTCCCGCACATATGCTTTTACCACACGAATTGCAGATACATTCTCTTGCACACTGGAATTAAGTTCATCATATTTCTCGAACACCTGACGAAAGTGCTTTGTCGCCCTTGGGATAATCAGCGCAACACAACCGCCTAAAAATACTACCGCTACCAAATAAATTGATGCAAGACGAGCATTGATTAGAAATGCCATTACCATAGCGATAATCATCGAAGCTGGTGCACGCATTGCCATACGCAGAATCATTTGGTATGCATTCTGCATATTGGTAACATCCGTCGTCAGCCTTGTAATTAAACTTGAAGTGGAATATTTGTCAATGTTTGCAAAAGAGTATGTCTGAATATTTTCATACATCGCTTTCCTTAGATTCCTTGCAAAACCGGTTGATGCCTTTGCACCATATTTTGCTCCCATTATCCCCGCCCACAAACCTATCAGAGCAGCTACAATCATATAGACTCCAATTTTATAAATATGATTAAGGTTTCCTGCATTTACACCATCATCAATAATGGAAGCCATTAATAATGGTATAATCATTTCCATGATAACCTCTAAAATCATGAAAACAGGCGTAAGGATGGATTCTTTTTTAAACTCCTTAATTTGCGCGCCTAATACTTTCAGCATATATTCATCCCTTCCTTTCACAATTAATTACACAACCACCTTTGTATTGTAAAAATATTTATATTGCATCATATCATACAGTATAGTCTTGCTCCTGGATATACTACCTGCTTAAATTCACCATTAATTTTTCTGCAACCACAAAAAAGTTTTCCAACTCCTGTGGTGCAATACTGCTTAACATATCTCGCTCAATACCTTCTAGCATATCGAACGTTTTTATGGTGGTTTCACAGCCTTGCGGCGTCAGCACAATCTTTTTTAAGCGTGCGTCACCGTCTACCGCTTCTCGTCGGATATAACCTTTCTTCTCCATTAATTTTAAAATAGTAGTGACAGTAGAACGATTAATATTAAAATCCGACTCAATCGTTTTCTGGTAGATATTCTTATCTTGATTACTGTATAGATAGCCCATAATCCAGCCATGCATCAATGTCACTTCATCCAGTTCCGCTTCTGCTGCGCATTTAATAAATTTCTGCTTAAATGCACCATTTAGCATTTTTATGGTACGCCCTATTTTCTCCCCACATTTTTGTCCTTGTTTTTCCTCCTCGTTCATTTTCATACCTCATAAATTAAATACCTGCTTGCATAAAGAAAATGCATTTGTATTCGTACGATATACCTGCATCTTCTTTGCCAAAATCGGTGAAAATATATTTGTTTGATATCAAACTGTTTGTATACTAACTTATTCTAACTCAAATTTGTAAAATATGTCAATACCTATTTGGGGGTTCATTTTATTTTTATATTTTATATCCAAATCCGCCATTTATTGACACGGTGATTGTTTATGCACATAGGCTCGAGGAGAGAAGATGAATCTTCTCTTCGATTTCTTGACACTTTAAAATTTACGTATCTCTATAGAATCATCATCTGGTGTATTTTCCACGGATTTCACTACCACATCATAACCAAATTGCTCATTTACTTGTACATGTACCGTATCACCGCATTTATGCCCTACTAATGCTTTGGCAATCGGGGATTCAATACTGATAAGCCCTTGTAAAGGATTGTTGCGTACCGTTGTAACCAATCTATATTTTTCTGTTGTACCATCTTCTACAAACATCACTTCTACTGTTTTATTCAATCCGATTTCATCCACTTTGGCATCATCTTCTATTATAGTTGCTGTTTTTATCATACGCTCCAAATAACGAATACGACTCTCATTCTGGTTTTTATATTTTTTTGCAGCATAATATTCAAAATTCTCGCTTAAATCACCTTGGGCACGTGCCTCCTTTACCGCTTCTAATGCTTCCTTTCGAATCACCAGTTTGCGGTGTTCAATTTCTTCTTCCATTTTCTTTATATCGTTGCGTGTTAATCTATCGTTCATATATTTTCCTTTCCCTATATAATTCCATATGAAAAGCACCTATCTTTGATAGATGCTTTCTTTAATAAGTGTTTTTTTAATAAGTGTTCTTTTTA
>ERZ778496.739-NODE-739-length-28306-cov-21.225160_pt1 | contig 28306 bp, 29 predicted proteins | sample MGYA00433099_ERZ778496 | MGnify/ENA primary metagenome ERZ778496 (study PRJEB29527, sample SAMN07138962) | mouse gut metagenome | material: feces | host: mouse | place: China:Nanjing | collected 2016-01-25 ...
AAGATCGGAATATGGTGACGGAAGTGGAAGGCATGAGCGGGCGGGGAAGATCGGATTGTGGTGATGGAAGTGGGGGGGCTCCTGGGGATCAGGAGCCGAAGAGTTCGTTTAGGAGGGTGGCTATGAAGGTGCGGGGGAGGAGGATCGGGATGGGGAGGTGGTGTTCCAGTTCTTTTTTTAGGGCGATGCTGTAACCCATGCAGTCGGGGAGGATCAGGGACAGATTTTCTTTTTGCAAGGAATGGGCTTTTTCTTGCAGAAGGGAGCTTTTTAAGTAGGGGGAGAGGGCTTGGACCTGGACCTGGATGTCGCTCTCGGAAAACCAGCTTTGGGCCTGGGGGATTTGGGATTCGTCCGGGACCAGGAGACCTATGGGACGGTCGTCTGCCAGTTTTTGCAGGAGGCTGTGGATGAGGGGCTGGGGGATGATCAGCATCCTTTCGTGGCGGAGTTTGGGGAATTTGCCGGTGCAGAGGAGGACGGTGGCCTGACAGCCGCCGGCTTCTGCCTGAGTGATGCAGGACTGGACCAGGGGGAGAATGTGTTCCTCACCGATGATGACCTGGGAGGCGTCGCGCATACGGGTGACCAGGACGGAACTGTCCGGGCCGGGGGCGAAGTTCTGGTTGATGTAGTCTTTGTCAAAGGGGTCCAGGGCACCGTATTCCTCAAGGGTTATGTTGGGAGCCAATAAAGGACAGATGTCCCCGGTAATATCGGTCCGGGGACTCTGTCCTATAGTGACGGCTCCTATTTTTATCTGGGTCCGGGATGCCGGAGTTTGATTTGTATCAGATTTTTTCATAGTGAGCACCTTGTCTTTTTCTGTTGTGGAGCCGTGTTGGCTGCATAACTGTATTTTTTCTTTATGGTGACAGAAGATCCGCCAAGCGGTTTTCTATTATCTGCCGAAGGTCTGGAAGACTTTCATTTCGCCGTAGAGTTCCAGAAGGTGAGCGTATTCCTGTTCGTTGTAGAAGGAAATCTTGCCTTCTCCGTAGTCTTTGGCTACTTCAACTGCAAATCTTGCTGCGGATTCTACGTCAAGAGGATGGCTGGCACCTGTTGCACAGCCGGCTACCGGCTGCTCGGTGGTGATGGCGACACCTACTACAGGGGCATCTGTAGCTGTTGCAGGTTGCAGGATGCTGTTTAAGTGGTGCAGGTCATTGCCGTAAGGTGTGATGTCCTGCTGGGAAACCGGGAATACATACGGCAGTTTTCCCGTCACGCGGGTCATTACGTCCAAGAGGTCATCGCTGACTTCCAGAATGTAGCCGCTCTTGATGGTTGGGGAGATGGCAAAGCCGTTGGTGTTGATGACTTTGTTGCCCTTTGTGGTGTCAATGGAGATAATGGCGTCCATGCGGGGGTCTACTTCTTTTTCGTTGTTGGTCTGCATGTCAATGGATGAATCCATGAACGGAACAGGATAGTGATCCTGTGTAGGAGCATCCGGGCAGATGTGGGTGGCTACAAGAATGTCGCCTTTCAGTACATCGCCGTTTTTGTTCATCTCAGCAAGCTTCAGACCTGCGGAGAGTGCTGCCAGGGCACCGTCACCGTCGGAGACGAAGCCTGTCAGTTCCGGGCGTGCGCCCAGGCCGCCCAGACGTCCGATAATGCCCAGAGTCGGGGTGCTGCCGCCGCTTGATCTGCCGTCGCTTCCTTTGATCAATACAGTGATGCAGTCTGTGCTGCCTTTTTCACTGGTTACGGTCTCCACGGTAACTTCATGTGCGCCGCGCTCTTTTAATAACTCTGTGATCTGTTTTCCGTTTGCTGACGGTGTGTCAAGCATGTCAAATAATTCCAAAACCTGTCTTAAAATCATTATGAATTCCTCCCATAAATGTGCGTTTTTATTCAGTCTATAACAACGACTGTCGAAAATCAATAGATTTTTGCGTATTATGTCGAAAAAGGAGTTGCAATTTAAAGCGCTAAAAGGTATAATACCTATAAAATTTGTCCCAGGATATTTTTTGTTGAGGAAAAATTGATATAAATGGGACAGATAAATAACTTTATCCTAGTAAAGTGTTACAACGAGGCAGTAAAAGGAGGAAAATTATGAAAAGAAAGAGTTTAGCATTAGCTCTTGCCGCAGTGCTCTGCGTATCCTCCCTGACAGCGTGTGGGAGCTCAGGAAACGACAGCAAAAAAGACACGGCTGATAAGGGAACCGAAGCGGGAACAGAATCCGGCGGTGAAACAGAACAGGTGGAAAAAGAACAGATTGAAGTGCCTGACGAACCTACCAAGGGAGGAACCCTTACCGTATCCTTATCCTCTTCACCGAGGAATCTGGACCCGGCGAAATATACAGGTTCTTATGAGGGCCAGGTGATCAACAACGTATGTGACAGGGTTGTTGAGTACAACAAAGATCTATCAGAGATCGTACCTTCATTGGCAGAGGAATGGACAGTCAGCGATGACGGACTTACATACGTGTTCAAAATCCGCCAGGGTGTAAAATTCCAGAAAGGTAAATACCAGGACGGACGTGAGATGACAGCAGAAGATATCGCTTACTCCTTAAACCGTTCCGCAAAAGATTCTTCCCTGAATCGTCTGGATATGCTGGAGAACGCAGAAGTGACAGGTGACTGGGAAGTGACATGTACACTGGCTGAGCCAAACGCAGCGTTCCTGACAGCTCTTACCGATGCAGGAAACTCCATTGTTCCCAAAGAGGAAGTTGAGGGATGGGGAGATGACTTCGGTGCACATCTGGTAGGTACAGGCCCATTTGCAATGGAATCCTTTGAGCTTGACCAGCAGTCTGTACTGGTGAAAAACCCGGATTACTGGGTAGCAGAACCAAACCTGGACAAACTGGTATTCAAAGTGATCACAGATTCCAACCAGGCAGCCAATGCCCTGAAGACAGGTGAAATTGATATAGCATCCAGTATCACAGGTGAGGCAGTGAAGTCCGTACGTGACGACTCCAAACTGCAGTTAATGGAGATGCCGGGTCTGCATGTGGCTTACATTTACTTCAACCAGGTAAATGGACCTACAGCTGACAAAAAAGTAAGAGAAGCATTGATCAAGGCTATCAACGTGGAAGAAATGACAGCCAGCATCTACCAGTACGGGGAAGCTGTTCCGGCTAAATTATCTCTGCCGCCGGGATCCTGGGGATATGATGCATCCTGTGAAGAACTGGTACCGGATTATGATCCGGAAGGCGCTAAGAAGCTCCTTACAGAAGCAGGATATCCGGATGGATTTGAATGCGACCTTTATATTTCCAATACAGCATTACGTGAGAAAATGGCAACTCTGGTACAGGCATACTTAAAAACAAACCTGAATGTTACGGTAAACATCAACAAGAGCGAGTGGGGTACCTTCAGTGAGTCCGCAGCTTCAGGAAACGCCCATATGTACGGCATGTCCTGGACCTGGTATCCGGATCCGTACTTCTTCCTGAACAAGCTGTTCTCCAGCAAAGAGATCGGAGCTCTCGGCAATGGTCAGGGATTCTCCAACGCAGAAGTTGACCAGCTGCTTGACGACGCATTGAAAGCGACAGACCAGAACGAACGTGCAGAAATGTATAAAAAAGCACTGAGGATCGTGACAGAAGAACTGCCGGGTATCTTCTACTCTAACGAGAATGTTATCCACGGCCTGAATCCGGAAGTACAGGATTTTGTACAGAAGGCAGACAACCAGATGTTCTTTGTGACACCGTGGACAAATGTCTGGAAAGTACAGTAATCAGTTAAGTTAAGAGTAAATGAGGTTGCAGGGGGTATTGCTGTTCGCGATGCCCCCTGCTTGTCAGATTAAAATGAAAAGGGCGGTAGAAATTCGTGTTAAAAACCATTTTGAAGAGAATCTTACAAAGTATTCCAACCCTCTTGATCGTAGTGACGGTAACCTTTATTCTGACCAGAATGATTCCAGGTAACCCAGCCCGAAGCTTACTCGGGCCTCAGGCATCTCCGGACGCCATTGAGGAACTGGAAGAGGAGATGGGACTGAATAAGAGTAAGGGAGAACAGTATGTGGATTACATGTTCAATGTCCTGAAAGGGGATTTCGGAAAATCCTATGTATACAACAAATCGGTGACAAGCCTGATCGCGGAGAGGATTCCAAATACACTTGTCATCACCCTTACAAGTCTTGTAATTGCATTGATCATCGGACTTGCCATAGGTGTTTTTTCTGCACTGCACCAGTATTCTATCCTGGATTATGTGTTCATGATCCTGGCTCTGGTGGGTGTGTCTATGCCTATCTTCTGGTTAGGTATGATGCTGGTTATGACGTTCAGCGTAAATCTGGGCTGGTTCCCGGCTCTGGGTATGGGTGATATGAGTCAGGGACTGGGGAATTTTATCAGCCATATGATCCTGCCCTGTTTTTGTCTGGCAACCATACCTACAGCTACATTTGCTAGGATCACCCGTTCCAGTATGCTGGAAGTTGTGAATAATGACTCTATAAAATCCCTCCGTGCAAGAGGTATCAAAGAGAGCGTAGTCATCTGGAAGCATGCACTGAAAAATGCACTGCCGCCAATCGTTACGGTTCTGGGACTTCAGCTTGCCCAGGCATTTACCGGGGCTATCCTGACAGAGAGTATTTTCTCCTGGCCGGGGATGGGCACCATGATCGTAAGTGCCATTGACAACCGTGATTATCAGCTTATCCAGGGAACCGTCCTGTTCATTGCAGTGGTGTTCGTTGTGGTCAATTTGCTGGTGGACGTGGTCTACATGCTGATCAACCCGAGAGTAAGCTACGAAAGCGGAAAAGGAGGAAACTAAATGAGCGCACAGAATACAGAAGCCTTAGGCGTAAAAGCTCAGGAGGACATGCTGAAAAAAGAGCGCCGGGCCAATAATGTCTGGAATAAACTGAAAAGAAATAAGACGGCTATGATCGGTCTTTTCATCGTGCTGTTTATGGTGTTCATTGCCATTTTCGCTCCCATCATAACAAATGTGGACCCGGATGAGATCCATCCTCTGGACACCTTTCTGACTCCGGGGCAGAATGGTCATATTTTCGGAACGGATGAGTTCGGAAGGGACCTGTTTGCCAGGGTTCTCTATGGTTCACGTGTCTCCATCATCGTCGCAGTGGGCGGTACCATTGTTGCAGGTATCATCGGGATCCTGCTGGGGCTGGTAGCCGGTTACATGGGCGGATTTATGGATGCTTTTATCATGCGTATTATGGACGGCCTTCTGGCTTTCCCGTTTGTCCTTCTGTCCATTATCCTGATGACAGTCCTGGGACCGGGAATTGTCAACGTGATCATAGCCATCGGTGTGGGGAATGTGCCCAGTTTTGCCAGGGTTGTGCGCGGTGAAGTGCATATTGTGAAAAATGAAGAATATTGTAACGCAGGAAGAGTTATCGGTGTTTCCAATATGAGAATGCTGTTTTCACATATTCTGCCGAACATTCTCTCCCCGGTTATCGTTTACGCCACACTGGGCGTTGCTGGTGCCATTATTTCTGAGGCTGCCCTGAGCTTTTTAGGACTTGGTATCTCCACACCGACTTCATCCTGGGGAAGTATCCTGCGACAGGGTAAGGACTGCCTGAACACGGCTCCTCATGTAGCTATGATCTCCGGTCTGTTCATCCTTGTCACAGTTCTTGGATTCAACCTTCTGGGTGATGGCATCCGTGACGTACTTGACCCGAAGATGAAGAAATAAGCAGGAGGTGCCAGATGAGCGATTTTAAAGAGAGAGTACAAAAGAGGGTGGAGGAGATTCTGCCTGAGTTGATCGGACTTTCCAACACGGTTTGGGAACATCCGGAATATAATTTTAATGAATTTCATGCCTGCAGATCCATGTCAGAACTTCTTAAGAAATTCGGCTTTCAGGTGACAACAGGTGTGGGCGGTGTTGAAACTTCCGTGAGAGCTGTGTATGACACAGGGAAGGAAGGTCCAAATATCGGTATTTTCGGCGAATTTGACGCGGTTCCGGGAATGGGGCATTCCTGCGGACATAATCTGATGTGTGCTATGGCAGTTGGAGCCGGCGAAGCGGTCCATTCTGTCATGGATGAGATTGGCGGTAAAGTGACCGTATTCGGAACTCCTGCGGAGGAAGGCGGCGGCGGTAAGATAATCATGTTGAACAACGGCGCCTTTCAGGGGCTGGATATTGCCATGATCCTTCACTCAGCCAGCGATACCGTGGTGAATGATATCTCTTATTCCCGGACAGATGTGATCGTGGACTACTATGGAAAAACATCCCATGCAGCCACATGGCCGGAGGAGGGGATCAGTGCCCTGAATCCTGTGCTGGACCTGTTCCAGATCGTAAATTCCATGCGTCTGGAGCTGGCTGACAAAGGCAAGATCATTGGTGTCATCTCCAAGGGCGGAGAAGAGCCAATCTATATACCGGATCATTGTCAGGCCAAGTTCACCATTCGTTCCTTCAGCATGAAGTATAAGCTGGAGCTGCTGGAGCGTTTCAAGAATATCTGTGAGCACGTAGCTGCCATTACCAATACAAGACTGGAGTTTTCCTATGACGGACTTTCCTATGAGGATATCCGCAACAACCAGTCTTTGGAAAATGCCTTGGAAAAGAATTTCACAGACCTGGGCGAGATCGTGAGGCCGAGAGAGAAAACTCTGGGCATCGGCTGTACGGACATGGGAAATGTGACCCATGAGATACCGGGGCTGCAGTCTTATGTGCTGGTAGTGCCGGAGACCAGAGGTCATACAAAAGAGTTTGAGGATGCCTGCTACAGCGAAGCCGGACACAAGACCATTGCAGTAGGTTCCAAAGCCATGGCTATGACTGCCGTGGATGTTCTGACCAATCCGGAGCTTTTGGAGGCGGTCAGAAGAGACTTTAAGGAAATGAAGGAAAAATACGAATAGATGAGGAGTTATTATGAGTGATACCTTACTGACAGTAAAAGATTTAAAGACTTACTTTTTCCTTGCAAGCGGCGTGTCAAAAGCAGTGGATGGTGTCAGTTTTGAGTTGAAAAAGGGAGAGACCATGGGAATTGTGGGAGAATCCGGCTCAGGCAAGAGTGTAAGCTCCTCATCCATTATACGTCTGCTTCCGCCGCGTACCGGAAAAATTGTGGGCGGCGAGATCGACTTTGACGGCAAGGATGTGCTGAAGCTTACCAAGAAAGAGCTTTTGGACTTCCGCGGCAAGGATATAGCAGTTATTTTCCAGGACCCCATGACAAGCCTGGACCCGGTATTTAAAATCGGAAACCAGATGGTTGAGATGATCTGCGCCCATCAGGATGTGGATAAAAAGACAGCCTGGAATATGGCAGTGGAAGCGCTGAAAAAGGTAGGGATCCCCCAGCCGGAAAAACGTATGGAGGCATATCCATATGAGTTGTCCGGCGGTATGTGCCAGCGTGTTATCATAGCTATGGCAGTATGCTGTAAGCCTAAACTGGTCATTGCCGATGAGCCGACAACCGCTCTTGACGTTACCGTTCAGGCCCAGGTGCTGGCGCTTCTGCAGGAACTGCAGGACGAGTATAATACTTCTATCCTGCTGATCACCCATAACCTGGGTGTTGTATGGGAAATGTGCGATACAGTTATGGTGCTCTATGCGGGCAATACGGTTGAGTATGCGACCACTAAAGAGCTGTATGCCAAACCCATGCATCCGTATACCTGGGGGCTTCTGGATTCTATGCCAAAGCTCTCTGATGAGAACAAAGGAATTCTGAACACCATACCTGGAACACCGCCTGACCTGCGTTTGACAGGAAAATGCTGTAACTTCTACAACCGCTGTCCTTATGTGACGGACAAATGCAGGGATGAAGTACCGCCTCTGGTAGAAGTGGAGCCGGGACATTTTGTGGCCTGTCACAGGCAGAATTTGGAGAATAAATTAGTCAGAGGGGAAGTGAACGAAGAAAATGAAGGATGAGAAAAAGGTTCTTATGAAGGTCAGGAACCTGACCAAGGAATTTAAGATAAAAGCCAGCAAATTCGGTGAGCAGCCCCAGGTTCTCCATGCAGTAAACGATGTTTCCGTGGATATCTATGAGGGTGAGACACTGGGTATTATCGGAGAATCAGGATGCGGTAAATCCACATTTGGAAAAACTCTCATCCAGCTTCATAAGGCCACTTCCGGAAGTGTGGAGTACAACGGCAGGGATATTTTTTCCTTACAGGGAAAGGAACTGAAGGACTTAAAGAGGGATATCCAGATGGTATTCCAGGATCCATACTCCTCCCTTGACCCCAGAAAAACAGCGGCAAAGATTATCGCTGAACCTTTGGTGGTGCACAAACTGGAGCCTGACAAGAAGAAAAGAGATGACAAAGTGCTGGGACTCATGCGTGAGGTTGGCCTTGACGTACAGCATGTGAACCGTTTCCCTCATGAGTTTTCAGGGGGACAGAGGCAGCGTATCAATGTTGCCCGGGCACTTGCCCTGAATCCCAAGCTGATCATCTGTGATGAGCCGGTTTCCGCTCTGGACGTATCCATCCAGGCGCAGGTACTGAACCTGTTTAACCGTCTGCAGAAGGAATATAACCTGACTTATGTATTTATCTCCCATGACCTGGGCGTTATCAAACATGTAAGTGACAGGATCGCGATCATGTATCTGGGCAGAATCGTGGAGCTGTGTGATGCGGATAAGCTGTATGATAATCCGCTTCATCCATACACAAAGGCACTGCTGTCCGCGATCCCAACGGAATCTCCTTTTGTAAAGAAAGAGAGAATTGTCCTAAAAGGAGATATTCCCAGTCCTATCGGGGACCAGAAAGGCTGTCCGCTGGCAGGAAGATGTCCGCAGTGCATGGAGCGATGCCGTAAAGAAATGCCTAAGCTTATGAAGCAGGAGGAGGGCCATCAGGTAGCCTGCTTCCTGTATGATGAGAAATAAAAATAACGGCTGCCGCCGGGTGCTGCAAAATGCATATCCGGCGGCCGTGTATTTATTCTATTAAGAAAGTGTGAGCGAAAATGAGTAATGTGACAAGAGAAGAAATCCTGAAACTGGCTGAGAGCCAGACAGAAGACTTTATTAAACTGGTATCTGATCTGATCAGGATCCCAAGTGAAAATCCTACCGGAACCCAGAGGGAAGTGGTGGATTTTGTTAAGAATTATCTGAAAGAGGCTGGCATTGCCAGTGAGGAAGTTGCGGCACATCCTGATTTCCCCTGTGTACTTGCAAAGATCGGTAAAGAGGATGGATTCAGTGTTATCTTAAACGGTCATGTGGACGTTGTTCCGGCCGGTGACAGAGAGCAGTGGGAGTTTGACCCGTTCTCCGGGGAAGTGACAGACAAACTGATCCTGGGAAGAGGAACTTCCGATATGAAAGCCGGCGTAGCCGGGCTTCTGTTCGCCATGAAGATACTCACAGAGTCAAAAGCAGAGTTGAACGGCAATATCCGACTCCACATTGTTTCCGATGAGGAGAGCGGCGGGGAATACGGTTCCAGATGGCTGTGTGACAATGGGTATGCAAAGGATGCGAATGCCTGCCTGATCGCGGAGCCAACATCCAACAATACTATCGAGATCGGCCAGAAAGGCGGCCTGACTTTGATCATGAAAGCCAACGGTAGATCCGCACATGGAAGTCTGGGCGGATTTAAAGGGGAAAATGCCATCATTAAGCTTTCCAAGGTACTGGATAAGCTGCAGGGCCTGACAAAAATCGAGGGACATTTTAAGGACAGCCAGGCTCATGCACTGGAGAATTCCAAGCTGATTGCACAGCAGGAGATTGGTGAACCGGGAATCGGTGAGGTTATCAGCCATGTTTCCGCCAATGTTGGTGTGATCCAGGGCGGAACACGTCCAAATATGGTTCCCGATTACTGTGAGGCTATTGTGGATGTACGTCTTCCCATCGGTGTGGACCATGAGGAGATTGAGGAGATGGTGCGCACCATGATCCGTGAGAGCGGTGAGACAGGTATTGAGTATGAAGCGCAGTGGAAGAGCGAAGGCAACTACACAGACGAGGATGCAGCGATCGTGCAGACCGTGAAGAAGAATGCAGAGGCACTGTGGGGCATTGATGTGATTCCCGCTTACCAGTGGGCATCCAGTGATGCAAGAGAGTACCGCGCACAGGGTATTCCTACCATTCAGTACGGCCCGTCCAATACGGAAGGTATTCATTCTTATAATGAGAATGTGGATATTGAGGATGCAGTGAATGCGGGAAGGATTTATATTCTGTCACTGTGTGATCTGATGGGAATTGAATAAGTTGAAATAAAAATATGAAAGACCGGAAGAAGGAATCTAATCCTTTCCCCGGTCTTTTGTGCAATATCACAGATTGCCTGTGCTTTGGATAAGCGCTATAATGTAAAGACGGATAGCCATGTTACAGGGTGGACTGATTGTAAAGACATACTTTGCAATTCCTATCCGGGAAAATGATCAAACATCTTCCTGAACTGGGACGGTGTGCAGTTATTGATCTGTTTAAACGTTCTGTTAAAAGACGGCAGACTGGAAAACCCCGACTGCAGCGCAACATCCATAATGGACAGATCCGGATTCTCCAGCAGTTCCGTTGCGCGTGATACCCGCAGAGATGTAATATATTCGGGCAGGGACATCTGGTAATATTCCTTGAAAATCCTGGAAAAATGGTATTTGCTGAATCCGGCAAAGGCAGCCAGGTCTTCCAGACTGATCTGTTCTGTATAATGTTCTTTTATGTATTCTGTAACCGCATCAAATTTTCTGTCATATGCTTTCTGCTGCGGTGTTTTCTGAGCAGAGAGCGAATTCTCAATCTGATAATTATGTTCCCCTATGACAATGAAAAAATGGAGAAGTTCTTCATACAGACGCATTTCCTTAAAGCTGATATCACTGTAAAACAATCCCTTGATCTTTATAAGGGTCTCCAGAGGGTTGTCTGTAAAGGATACCGTATCCGTTACATCAATGACAGGCTGGCAGCAGAGGAGCTGCCTGTGCGTGATAAAATCATGAAGCTGGGGCAGCAGCATGTTGGAAAACTGCAGGACCAGGCAGGGCGCCGTGCTGTTTTTGGTCAGTGCGTGCAGGCTGCGGGGCGGTATGATCACCAGTTGGTTTTCTGTGAGTGTGTACGTCTCATTTCCAAGAGTGACAGCCATATCATTGGACAGTGGCGCAACGATTTCCATAAAACTGTGCCAATGCATAGGGAAATGAGAGTAGTAATGTCCGAATGATACATTAATGGACATATCATGTTCAAAGTACATTGGTTCTGACAAATCTGCCTTGATCATAATGATTTACTCCTTTAGATTTAATAGTGAAAAAGCATAATATTGTATTGTATATGACAAACAAATCGACAAAATTTAACAAAGTAAGACAAGAAACATCTATACTGGATATTATAAGTTAAATATTGCGATAAATAAATGTATAAAATGCACAAAAATAATGCTGCAAAAATGTGAATATACGACAAGGGCATATTAATAATTTGCACTTATTCAAAATATAAAGCAATAAATGGGTTATATATAGCAATTATTTAATGGAAAATCCTTTATTACGATGCTATAGTAAATATATCAAAACCGAAGCGCGTGTAGGTAAGAGCAAGACATAATCATGGCAGAAAATAAATGAGTGCAGAACAGAAAGGAAAATGAAATGGGAATCATTGATGGAAAGACCATTTGCCAAGTGGCATTGGTGGTAAAGGATCTGGACAAAACAGTAGAAGAGTATGCAAAACTGTTTGGGGTTCCAAAGCCGGAGGCATTCCGTGTGCCGGAAGAATCTGTGGCACATACACAGTTTAAGGGAACGCCCAGTAAGACGAGGGCCAGGCTGGCGGTTTTCGATTTGGGTCAGGTGGTTCTGGAGATTACGGAACCCGATGAGGAGCCCAGTTCCTGGAAAGACTTCCTGGAAAAGAATGGAGACGGTATCCATCACATTGCATTTATGACAGACGACAGGGATGCGGCAGTAAAATACTTTGAGGAAAATGATATGCCGGTCCGCCATTACGGGGAATACGAGGGCGGAAACTACACAGTATTTGACAGCAAGGAAAAACTGGGGACATTTGTACAGGTAAAATACGAGCCGAAAAAGTAACGGTCCGGCAGGTCTGCGTATTCACTGCGCTGGCCGTGAGAATTCATTCCGCAGCCAAGTTAAAATTCCGGAGCAGCGGTTCTGCATGGATTTTGGCTTGTGACTGGGAGGGGTACGGAACAGTTACCCGAACGATAAGGTGAATGGGGTAACGCAGGAAAGGAGAAACGTATGAAGAAAAAATTAGCAGCAGCATTATTAACGTTATGTATGGCAGCAGGTACACTGGCCGGATGCGGCGATTCAGCAAGTACATCCGTGGACGGAGAAACACAGCAGCCGGAAGAAAAGACAGAGCTGAGCGACGAGGCAAAGAAGGCACAGGAATCCGTAAAGACGAATGCGGAAGAACTGAAAGCATTGGGGCTTGAAGTGGAAGATACAGATTTGACCGGAGAATTTACATACTGGTCTGCGTTTACGGGGGATTCTCAGGTGTGGGACCAGAGCCGTGTAGATGCGTTCAACGAATTATACGAAGATAAAGGCATTAAGTGCAACGTACAGTTTGTACCGGACGGGGCAGGTATCAACAACGGGAAACTGCTGTCAGCCATTGCGGGCGGTCAGGCACCGGATCTGGTTATCTGTGACAATGCGGTTTCCGCCTATTCCTACGCGGCAAACGGGAGTTTTGAAATGCTGGAGCCGTATCTGGAGCAGGTAGACCTGAATGTAGACAGCTTTTTCAATGGATGTAAGGATGTTATATATTATAAGGATGAACCATATCTGATTCCTCAGGACACCAATGTCATGCTGCTGTATTACAATCCTGATATTGCGAAAGAGGCCGGGCTGGATCCGGAGAATCCACCCAAAACGTTAGATGAGCTGGATCAGTGGGCAGATGCCATGACCATTCAGAAGGATGACGGGACATATGAAAGATTTGGTCTTATCCCATGGCTGGACTTAAAAGATGACGCTTTTACACTACCATTTTTCTTTGGTGCCGACGTATATGATTCTGAGACCAACAAACTGAATCTGACATCCCCGGAAGTGGTTTCCTGTATGGAATGGCTGCAGTCCTACGGACAGAAATATGACCCGGAGAGAATCCAGTCCTTTACCTCAGGACTTGGAGGAATGTTTTCACCGGACCATGCATTTATGACAGGTAAGGTAGGCATGACCATCACCGGAAACTGGTTCTCCAATGCGCTGCGTGTATATGCGCCGGATGTAAATTATAAAGCCTGCGCGGTACCGGTGCCGGAAGGCGGACGGGCTAACAGCACTACGTTCCAGACCAATGTATTTGCAATACCGAAGGGTTCAGAGAATCCCGAACTGGCTGCACTGTTCATTAAATTCTGTATGTCAGGTGCGGTTAATGAGGATAACTTTGCACAGTGGAGAAGTATCCCTACAAGTGATGCAGAGTTTGACAATGTCAGCCTGACAAAAGAGGGCGATGAAATGTATCTGATGGAGAGAGAACTTGCGAACTCACCGGAAAACGGAATACCCGCATTGTGCTCCTGCTCGGCTGAATTGTCCAAAGCATTTGTAACCTTCCGGGAAGGTGTTATTTACGGAAACATTACGGATATTCAGGGAGAACTTCAGAAACTTCAGGATAAATACCAGGCAGAACTTGATAAAGCAGAGTAAGCTCATCTGCGGTTTTTATGGAATACTCTGTGCGGCACATAAGTGCCGTACAGAGGGTTTCATCAGAATGAAAGGAGATTCAAAATGGCAAAACCGGATGGGAAGAGGAAACACAGAAAAGGCCCCAGTCTGGAAGTGATACTTTTATATGCATTTTTGATTTTTTTGGCTATTCTGTTCGTTCTGCCGATATTTTATCTGTTTATGGGATCTTTTAAGGCAGAGAGTGAACTGTTCAGGACGCCGTTTAAATGGCTGCCTGATAAATTCAGGCTGGATAACTTTGTGAATATGTTTTCGTCAATTCCTTTTTTTAAGTACTTGAAAAATACAATGATCATTGTGATCTGCAATATTGCCGGTTCTCTTTTATCCTGCTCCCTGGTGGCATACGGATTTTCCAGACTGCGCTGGCCGGGACGTGATAAAGTTTTTATTTTAGTACTCATTACCATGATCCTTCCGTATCAGGTAACACTGGTGCCCCTGTTTCTTATGTTTACCAAGATGAAATGGATCGGGACTTTTCTTCCCCTTACCGTTACCTGCTTTTTCGGAAACCCGTTCTTTATTTTCCTGCTGCGCCAGTTTTTTACAGGGATTCCCCAGGATATTTCGGAAGCTGCCCGTATTGACGGGGCCGGGGAATTTACTATCTTCTCAAAGCTGGTTATCCCAATGGCTAAACCTGCATTGACTACGGTTGCTATTTTTGCATTTATACGATCCTGGAATGATTTCTTAGGACCGTTGGTATTCTTGGGGAAAGATGAACTGTACACACTGTCTTTGGCGGCTTCTATGCTGAAATCCAATCTGGATCCAAACTGGAGTATGCTGTTGGCGCTGGGAGCAGTTATGATCCTGCCGGTATTGATCCTGTTCTTTGTTATGCAGAAGTATTTTATCCAGGGTATTGCCATGTCGGGAATTAAGGGGTAGGAGGGGAAAATAATGAAAAAAATGAATATGAGAAAAAAAGAGGCCATTCATGGGCTGCTGTTTGTTTCCCCATGGATAATCGGTTTTCTGGTATTTACCTTATTTCCGATTTGTTCCTCCCTGTATTATTCCCTGTGTGATTACCAGGTGATCAAAGACCCTGTCTTTATCGGACTTGACAATTACAAAATGTTGTTTCAGGATAAAACGTTTCTGAAGGCAATGAGTAATACCGTTTATATGATCATTTTTGGAGTCCCTATCACTACATTTATTGCAGTGGCGGTCTCCATTATAATGAATAACAAGAAGTTAAAATACACCGGACCGTTCCGGGTGGCATTTTTTATTCCTACGCTGGTGCCCACAGTGGTGGCATGTCTGCTTTGGATATGGGTTATGCAGCCCGAGACTGGTATTATCAACCGCCTGCTCAGCTATATTGGGATTCAGGGCCCCGGATGGCTTTCCAGCATGTTTTGGTCAAAGCCTGCGCTGATCATTATGATGGTGTGGACCTGCGGCAATGCCATTATTATTTATCTGGCAGGTCTGCAGGATATACCCGACAGTCTTTATGAGTCGGCAGCTCTGGATGGGGCAGGGTTTTTCAGACAGACTATGTCCGTAACCATTCCGCTTCTGCGCTCTACGATCCTTTATAATGTAGTGACATTGATCATTGCGGTGTTCCAGTGGTTTGCAGAGCCGTACATTATGACAAACGGAGGCCCGGACAATCAGACTATGTTCTATTCCCTGTATTTGTATCAGAATGCGTTCTCTTACTTTAAGATGGGATATGCATCCGCTATGGCTTGGATCCTGTTGTTGATCGCACTGGCAATTATCTTGGTACTTTTCAAGGTCTTCCGGTTCGGGGAGTCAGATTATTAGGAGGCAGTATGATTGGATTAGTGACCGGCGCCAACCGTGGGTTGGGCTATGAGATGGTAAAAGAAGGACTGCTTAGGGGCCACACGATGCTGGCCGGATGCAGGAAAGGCGCAGATGAAGCATACGCCCGTGATCTGCTGGAGCAGAAAACAAAGTATCCGGACAGCCTATTGATCCTGGAGATGGATGTGATCAATGAAGAAATGGTAAAAGGTGCGGCGGAGCGGGTGCGTCAGAAGTACGGGCACATAGATTTTCTTGTGAATAACGCGGGAGTGCTGTTTGAAAAAATGGTAATGCCGGGCGATGCTGTCGCTGATTTAAATGTGGAAATGTTCAGAAAGACATTGGATGTGAATGTGACAGGTACGGCTATTGTTCTGAAATATTTTATCGGTCTGCTGTATGCGTCTGAGGATGCCTGTATTATGAATATCACGTCCGAGGCAGGGCATTTAACGCCTCAGGGCTACAATTATCTGGCATACTCAGTGTCAAAACATGCTGCTAATATGTATACGCAGAAAATACGGAACTATCTGGCAGAGGAGAAGGCAGACAGACATATGCGGATCTATATGATTCATCCGGGCCGCATGGATACTATTATGGGAAAAGAGAATGCCCAGATTCCGCCTTCGGAGTCAGCTTTAGGTCTGCTTGACATTCTGGACAGGAAAAAACAGATACCTGATATGGATGTTCCCTTCATTAATTACAGAGGAGAGCCAATGCCATACTGAGAGGTGAGGAAATATTCTGCTATTAGATCCCGGGACGATAGGCAGGCCCGGAATACACATGAAAATACAGTGAGGAATCAGATATGAGAAATGTAAATGTTGGAATACTGGGATGCGGCGTCATCAGTAATACTTATATCCGGGATATCAAACGCTTTTATCCCTCCCTGCATCTGGCGGCCTGTGCGGATGTGAATGTGGAACTTGCTAAAAGCCATGCGGAGAAATACCTGATACCGTCAGGGTGTTCCGTGGAGGAAATGCTTGCCATGGAAGATGTGGAGCTGGTGGTGAATCTGACGCCTCCTCAGTTTCACATGGAATTGAACAAGAAAATACTGCAGGCAGGAAAACATGTATTCTGTGAAAAGCCATTTGCCCCCACGGCTGCCCAGGCCCGGCAGGTTATGGATTTGGCGGATGAGAGGGGGCTTCTTGTGGGAAGTGCTCCGGACACCTTTCTGGGATCTTCCCTGCAGACATGCAGAAAAATCCTGGATGACGGGTGGATCGGAAAGCCTCTCTATGTAACTGCCAATATGATGTCAAACGGTGTGGAGACCTGGCATCCGGCACCTGCCAGTTTTTACGGGCAGGGGGCAGGGCCCCTGTATGACATGGGTCCGTACTATTTCACGGCACTGGCAGCACTGCTGGGTCCTGTGAAACGGGTCAGCGCTTTTTCCGGTACGGGGTTTCCGGTACGGAAGGTTTACACAGGCCCTCTGAAAGGGCAGGAGGTTCAGGTTGAGACGCCCACTCATTATTCGGGGACTGCAGAACTGGCATCGGGTGTGATCGTGAGCATGAATATCAGTTTTGATATCTGGCATTCCAATCTGCCCATGTTTGAAATATATGGAACAGACGGGACGCTGGAGGTGCCGGACCCCAATATGTCCGGCGGGCGGCCCAGGGTCTACAGGAAGGAAAGGACTCTGGATGTACTGTATGATGACAGCCAGGAGACAAAGGAAAAGCAGAACACGAGTGTGGAACTGCCTGAACTGTATCCCCATATAGGTGATTATACCAGGGGGATCGGCGTTCTGGACTTGGCCTGTGCGATAGATGAGAAAAGAAAACCAAGGGTTAATGCAGAGATGGCCTGCCATGTGATTGAAGCCATCACGGGTATGATGGAATCGGCACAGGACAGGAAAGTATATGAAATGAAAACTACCTGCGAAAAACCGGAGCCTATAAAAACAGGCACGCCAGCGGGCAGAATATAAAAACAAAAAAAGAAAAGTGAGGTAAAGAGTATGAGTGCAGTAGTCGGTACAGATTTAGTTTGCCAGGTTGGGTTTATTGTGAAGGACATCAATGCCACAAAGAAGAAATGGGCAGAATTTTTAGGTGTGGAAGAGCCGGAAGCAGCTCTCTGCGGGGAATATGAGACAACGCGGACAGAATTTAAAGGCCAGCCGGCACCGGAGGCCAACAGTTATCTGGCATTTTTTGATGTGGGTCCGGGTCTCCAGCTTGAACTGATCCAGCCAAATGAGGCGCCCTCCACATGGAGAAATTACCTGAATGAGCATGGCGAGGGCATTCACCATGTGGCATTCAACATAAAGGGAATGAAAATGCCGGAAGCAGTAAAACGCTGTGAGGACTTGGGCATGGTGCTGGAGCAGAAGGGTGAGTACGGCGATGCCAGCGGAAGATATACTTATATGAATGCTTATAAAGACCTGAAATGTATTGTGGAACTGCTGGAGAGCGACAGATAACAGGAGGATATGCGGATGAGACTGGGATTATCCAGCCCTCTGGAGCACAAAAGCCCATGGGAATGGGCTGGGAAGATGAACCGGATGGGATGTACTTCTGTTAATTTCCCTGTGGATCATACCTGCGATGAGGATCTTCTGGAGGAATATGTTAAGGCAGCTCATGAATATGGACTGACGATCGCAGAGGTGGGCGCCTGGTGTAATCCAATCTCCCCGGATGCCAAAGTCAGGGAGACGGCTCTGATCAGGTGTATTGAGCAGTTAAAGCTGGCCGATAAGATTGGTGCCAGATGCTGTGTCAACGTCTCAGGTTCCAGAGGAGAGCGATGGGACGGCCCTTATAAAGAAAATCTGACACAGGAAACCTGGGATTTGGTGGTGGAAAGCATACAGCAGATCATTGATGCTGCCGATCCGAAAAAAACTTATTATACCATTGAACCCATGCCGTGGATGTACCCTATGGGTCCAAATGAGTATGTGAAGCTGATCCATGATGTGGACAGGGAGCGGTTCGCCGTGCATATGGATGTGTTCAATTGGATCACGACCCCGGAGAGATATTTTTATCATGAGGAGTTTATGGAAGAGTGTTTTTGCAAACTCGGTCCTTATATCAGAAGCTGCCACCTGAAAGATGTGGTCCTTTTACAGGAATTTACCCTGCAGTTTAGGGAGACGGCCTGCGGCAGGGGAACCCTGAATTTGGAAAAATACGCAGAGCTTGCCGGCAGGACAGACCCGGATATGCCGCTGATCATTGAACATCTGGACGGTGATGCGGCTTACCTGGAAAGCCTGGATTATGTAAAACAGCGTTTTGGACGGGCAGGTATCACAATATAAGAACAGACAGCCGGAGCGAATGCAGGGGGAATCCTGCCGCTCCGGTTTATTCATAATAATAGAAAGTCCGCGGGGCGTGCTTTCTGTTGTTTTGTCTGGATTCGCTTTATAATTGTTGAAAACAAGGGATTTTTAGCATAATATGAATATATAGATCAACATTACTGTTTACAGAATTGGAGCAGGGCTGTGGATAGTCAGATACCATCATGCAGAGGAGGATTTTTTATGGGATTTCAGGATGATTTTTTATGGGGGACAGCAACCGCTTCTTATCAGATAGAAGGCGGTGCTTTCGAGGACGGCAGAGGTTACACGGTATGGGATGATTTCTCCAGGACCCCCGGCAAAGTATTTTCCATGCACAACGGGGATTTAGCTTGTGACCATTATCACCGTTACCAAGAAGATGTGAAAATGATGGCAGACATGGGAATCCAGGCGTATCGTTTCTCTATCGCCTGGTCCAGGATTTTTCCTGAGGGAAGAGGGGAGATCAACCAGAGCGGTATAGATTTTTATAATGCTCTGATCGCTGAACTTCTGAAATACAATATTAAACCGTGTCTGACGCTGTTTCACTGGGATCTGCCCTTTGCCCTGCACCGTCTGGGAGGCTGGCAGAACCCTGAGATCGTGGACTGGTTTGCAGAGTATGCGGCAGCGGCGGCAAAAGCATTTGGTGACAGGGTTAAATTTTTTATGACCTTCAATGAGCCTCAGTGCTTCGTGGGGCTGGGACATGTGAGCGGAGAACATGCGCCCGGCAATATTATGTCCCGCCGCAGCGTGCTGGAAATGGCCCATCATGTGATGATGGCACACGGAAAAGCAGTACAGGCTATCAGAAGCTTGGTGCCGGATGCACAGATTGGTTATGCGCCCACCTCCAATCCGGTTATTCCGGCAGCGGATACCCCGGAGGATATTGAGACTGCGAGAAGAGCATATTTTGCCGTGGAGGACAAGCCGGATTATATGTGGTCCGTAAGCTGGTGGAGCGACCCGGTCATGCTGGGCAGATATCCCGAGGACGGGCTGAAGCTGTTTGAGAAGGATCTGCCGGATTTTAGGCCGGATGACCTGAAACTGATGCATCAGCCCCTGGATTTTTATGGGCAGAATATTTACAACGGATACAAGGTGAAGAGTGACGGAAAAGGCGGCTGGGAGGCTGTGGAACGCCCTGTGGGGTATCCTAGGACAGGCAACGGATGGCCTGTGGTTCCGGAATCCCTCTATTGGGGGCCGCGGTTCCTCTATGAACGGTATCAGAAACCTATTGTTATCACCGAGAACGGCTGCTGCTGTGCGGATACGGTGTCTCTGGACGGAAAAGTTCATGACCCGGGCCGGATAGATTTTTATCACAGATATCTGCGGGAGCTTGGCCGGGCTGTTGAGGATGGGGTGAAAGTGGATGCCTATTTTGCCTGGTCCGTGATTGATAACTTTGAGTGGGCGAAAGGGTATTCGGACAGGTTCGGTATGGTCTATGTGGATTTTGAGACACAGGAACGCATTCTGAAGGATTCTGCACACTGGTATGCAGAAGTTATCAGAAATAATGGAGCAAATCTGTAGAGATAAGAGGGATTGGAACCACTTGGCGGGTCCGGGTATCTACGTTATTCCCAGTTTTCTGTACTTTGGGTTAAGGCAGTTGTGATTTTAGAGCAGTGTGATATAGTGAGACCAACGTAACTATTTATCAAACCCGCAGATTTACGGCGGTAAGGAGGAATCACTATGAAAAGAAAGGTAATGATAACTGTGCTGAGCGCTGCCGTCATGCTGGCGTTTGCAGGCTGTTCCGGAAATGATAAGGACACAGGGGACAAAAGCGCTGAGAAGAAGACCCAGGATACACAGGAGGAGGACAGTGCCGAAGAGAAGGAACCCGGGGCAGCGGGTGGGAACAGATCTGATGTTCTGACAACGGCTGAGACACTTGTAAAAGATTTGATCGAAGGTAATACAGATAACATAAAAGGAAATTATGAGTATACAGAACAGATGAAGTCCGCAGTGGAAAGCGGCCAGTTCCAGGCAGCTTTTCAGGCGACGCTGGAAGCAGTGGGGGAACTGAAAGAGGTTCAGCCCGCGTGGGAAGGGGAGCCTCAGTCCGGGTATGACATGGTACAGGTTCCCTGTGATTTTGCCGTACAGCCCATCAATCTGACCATATCATTCCTGGAGGGCAAAATCGGAGGCGTTACCACTTCTGTGTATCAGGAAAGCAAAGAAGAGGTCTCCATACCGGAAAATGTGACGGAGACGGATATGGATCTGAGTATAGCAGAGGGCCGTACACTGCCGGGGACTTTTGCAGTACCTAAGAACCTGAAGGAATACCCGGCCGTGGTATTTGTGCATGGTTCCGGCAGCAGTGACAGAAACGAGGCTTCCGGTCAGCTAAAACCGTTCCGGGATCTAGCCTGGGGCCTGGCGAAGCAGGGAATCGCCTCCTATCGTTATGACAAGATATCCTATGTGTATGGGAAAGAGTTAGCCGAGGATAAGGAGTTTACAGTCTATGACGAAACTATCAATGATGCGGCTGCGGCTGTTAAAATGCTGCGTGAGCAGGAAGGCGTTTCAAAGGTATACGTGGTGGGGCACAGCCAGGGGGCTCAGATGATGGGGGCAATTTCACGAGAGGCCCAGCCGGACGGCTGTGTCATGATGGCAGGTCCGGCCAGAGGGTTTGCAGAGACGCTGGAGCGGCAGTACACATTTCTTCAGAGCCTGAATCCCAATCCCTCAGAGCAGGAGAAGGCTGTGTATGAACAAGGTTTTGCTGCAGTGGAACAGATGAGAAATATAGACGCTCTCTCCGAAGATGAAAAGATTATGGGACAGAATCTCACATATATAAAAAGCCTGCTGGATTACGATGCCGTGAAGGAAGCAGAGGATATGACCATGCCGGTGCTTGTCCTTCAGGGTGAGGAGGATTATCAGGTGACTATGGATGATTTCCAGATATGGAAAGACAATTATGAGGGGAAAGACAACTGGCAGTTTGTGTCATTCCCCGGACTGAGCCATATGTTCATGGAGGGCAGATATGAGGACGGCCCGGCCAGTTATCAGGGGGTAAAGCATATCCCTGATGAAGTGACAGAGACAATTGCCGGATTTATTAACGGATAAAGAGGTATCCCCGTTTTGCAGACAATCATCATAATGCCGGTGATTGTCTGCATTTTTTATGGGAAGTTTTTGGGCGGGACCAACGCTGTTCAGGATATGGATGGGCTTATGCTTTGTGTGGTTATTTTTACTTGACAGGCTAGTGCATACTAGCTATAATAAAAGAAGCTAGTGTTTACTAGCTAAAAGCCCCGACAACCAGACAGAGAAAGGTATGGAAAAGATTATGGAGAGATTACAGTTAGAGCAGTATCTTAGCCGTGGAGTGGAAAATATTATAAAAAGAATGAAAAAAGCATCGTTCACAAATCCGAGATCAGCCATGTACCTGCTGAAATACGCTAAGGCAGCCGGACGGGCGGCAGGAAAGCGCAGGCAGGCGGAGCAGAACGGGAAACCTGTGCCCCCATTCCTGATCGCCAGCATAACCAGCCAGTGCAATCTTCACTGCAAAGGGTGTTACGCCCGGGCAAATCACACCTGCGGCAGCGAGGCAGTTCGGATAGGGATGAGTGCGGAACAGTGGGATGATATTTTTGCCCAGGCCGAGGACATGGGAGTCAGCTTTATCCTGCTGGCCGGAGGCGAGCCTCTGATGAGACCGGATGTACTGAAAAAGGCAGGAATGCGAAAAAATATCTTGTTCCCTGTTTTCACTAATGGTACTATGATTAATAATGATACATTGCCCCGCTGCGTGGAAGGGGAACCGGTCTCTGAGATGCCTGATAAAGGGGAGGCAGACAGAGGTACATATCTGCAGCTTTTTATGGATAACAGGAATCTACTGCCGGTTCTCAGTATGGAAGGCGACAGGCAGAAGACAGATGCCAGGCGAGGCAGCGGGATTTATGACGGTTTAATACAGACAATGGAGGATCTGAGGGATTGGGATATTTTATATGGGGTATCTGTAACCGTGACCAAAGAAAATATGGAGGAGGTTACTGCAGATGCATTTCTTAGGAAGCTTTCTCTCCTGGGCTGTAAAGCTGTGATCTATGTGGAATATGTACCGGCAGACAGGGCAACAAGGAATCTGGCGCCGGATGATGGGGACAGGGAATATCTGGCGGCCAGACTGGACGTATTGCGGGAAATGCAGGGGGATATGCTCCTTATTTCGTTTCCTGGGGATGAGAGGGCATCGGGCGGATGTCTTGCTGCGGGGAGGGGATTTTTTCATATCAATGCCAGCGGCGGGGCGGAGCCTTGTCCGTTCTCCCCATATTCCGACACCAGTCTGCAAAAGACCAGCCTCAGGGATGCTATGGATTCCCCTCTGTTTTGCAGGTTGAGGGAGGACGGCAGCCTCACTGAGATGCATACCGGCGGCTGTGCTTTGTTTGAGCAGGAGAAGAAAGTGAAAGATCACCTGAAAGGGATAGAATGAGTTATGTCAACTAAAGAGCAGATTGTGGAGGAGGCCCTGACACTTTTTTCAAGCAGGGGATACCAGGGCACCAGCGTGAAAAACATTGCGGAGGCAGTGGGGATCAAGGACAGCTCCCTCTACAAACATTTTAAAAGCAAGAAAGAGATCTTTGAGACCATTGTGGAGGAAATGGCAAGAAGGATGGAGGCTATGAGCCATACCTTCGGCCTGCCGGATGATACTTCCATGGAGGAGGCCGCACTTGCATACGGCGGGATAACCGAGAATGAGTTGGTGGTGCTGAGCAAAAAAGTTTTTTTGTTTTACCTACAGGATCCTTTTGCAGGAAGATTCCGCAGAATGCTGACCATAGAACAGTACCGGGATAAAGAGATCGCAGCGGTTTACCGAAAGATTTATATGGAGGACAGCATCCGTTACCAGACGGTTTTATTCGGTGATATGATACGGCAGGGCATTTTTTCGGGGACGGATGCCAGGGCTATGGCAGTGAATTTTTACGCGCCTATATTTTTTCTCCTGAATAAATACGACGGCGGGGACAGTAATGTGGAGGATGGACTTGAAGAACTGGAACGGCAGGTCAGGGAGTTTGTCCGTATTTACCAAAAATAAAAGAGGGCGTATTTGCAGAAGGCCGGCCTGCAGTCCCATATTTTAGCTGGGATACCCCAAGTTGTGCGTGAGATATAAAGTCTGATCGTATGATATGGAACTGTAGAAATTAAGAGATGATTGATCAACAGCCGGGCGTATTTACTGTACAGGCTGTTTTCGGAGGATGAATGAGCAGATTATGGGCAGAATAAAAAGGAAAAGACAGAGACCGTGGCCGCAGATGATCGTGGGAGCCCTGATCGGCGGAGCATGCGGGTACTTTGGCATGATGTTTGTGGAGAGAATGCACGGGGGGAAGGTTAGGACTGAGGAAATCCTGGCAGGTCTTGTGTGGATGATCCTGTGCCTTTATGTGGCTGCATGTCTGCAAGTTGTTGTACATGAAGGGGGACATTTGGTCTGCGGGATTCTGAGCGGATATAAATTTTCTTCCTTTCGCGTAGGAAAAGTGATTCTGGTTAAGAAAAGAGACGGGATCAGGCGGGGGCGGTATTCACTTATGGGAACAGGGGGACAGTGCCTTCTGGCACCGCCTGACTTGGTGAATGGAAGTATGCCGTATATACTGTATAACCTGGGCGGAAGTCTTTTTAATCTGCTGTCTGCCGGGGCCTCCCTGGTTATCTGTTTTGCGGTAGACGGACACGGGTATCTGCAGATCCTGTTCATGGCATTTGTTATCGTAGGTGTCTTTTTTGCGCTGATGAATGCAGTACCCATGCAGCTTGGCGGGGTGGATAATGATGGATACAATGTGCTCCATCTGGGGAAGGATAAAAAGGCAGTGCGCTGTCTGTGGCTGCAGTTAAAGATAAATGAGCAGTTTACATTGGGCGTACGCTTGAAGGATATGCCGCAGGAGTGGTTTGAACCTGCGCCTGAAGAGTTGTGGGATAATGCTCTGTGTGCAGCAACCGGTGTGTTTGCTGTCAGCCGTAATATTGACAGGGAGGACTTTCCGGCAGCACTGGAAATAGGGGAAAGGGTGCTGGAACATGCTTCCGGTCTTATAGGAATCCAGAGATCCATGCTGGAGGCGGAAATGATATTCTGCAGGCTTATGCTGAATGGTCCGGGGGAAGAAGTGCGCAGAGAGTACGAAAAGGCTGGTGTCCAGGAGTTTTTGAAGCGTTCCTCATCCATGCTGTCCGTGCTGCGTATTCAATACGCCTATGAGCTGATTCAGAATCAGGATGGGGAAGCAGCACAGAAATGGATTGAAGTGTTTGAGAGAGCGGGAAAGAACTATCCCTTTGACGGCGATATTGCCAGTGAGAGGGAGTTGATATCCTATGTAGACCTTTTGTAACGGTTCGGTACCTCCGGAATGAAGTTTACATAACACAAAAGAAAGGTGAAAGGCTGGACATACTGACAGTAGACTGATTACTGGTATTGGCCTGTGGGAAAGGATAGCTATGCTGTTTTTGGAAGAAACTTTGAGGAACATTGTGGATTTGGCAATCCTGTTATTTGAATATATTGGCGTGGGTATTATTATCTTTGCCGGAATCCGGGGTATGATTCACTATATTAAGCGGGACCCCAATACAAAACTTCTCCTTGCAAAGGGACTTGCCATGGGGCTGGAGTTTAAACTGGGGAGCGAAATCCTGCGCACCGTCGTTGTCAGGAAATTGTCGGAAATTTATATTGTGGCGGGGATCATTGTGCTGAGGGCAATATTGACGATTTTGATTCATTGGGAGATTAAAAATGATGAGGGACACCTAATGGGCGGGGAGGCGGACAGTCCATAAAAAAGTGTAAAATAAATTGACAAAGACCTCTTTCTGTGCTAAACTAGATAAGCGACAGTGGAAGTAGGTCTTTTTTTTGTGCCTAATTTTCAGGAACAAAAGAGGTCTTGTCGCAGGAAACCGAAACGTTGCATGCGGCAGAGACGTGAATCTGCCGGAGATAAAAGACACATGGAGGTGGAGAAGTCGTGCGCGTAAAAATAACATTGGCATGTACTGAATGTAAACAGCGTAATTACAACATGACAAAGGAAAAGAAGAACCATCCGGAACGTATGGAGACAAAAAAATACTGTAAGTTCTGCAAGGCTCACACAATGCACAAAGAAACCAAATAATTGGGCTCGAGAGGTGAAGCTATGGATGCAGAAAAGAAAGTAAAAGCTCCTAAGAAGAACTGGACCAAAGGGCTTCAGGCTGAATTCAAAAAAATTATCTGGCCTGACAGGCCGACGCTGGTTAAACAGACGGTTGCGGTTGTAGCGATCACTGCCATCCTGGGAGTGCTCATTTCCGTGATTGACAGCGGCGTCCTGCAGATTCTGAATCTATTAATCAAATAAGGACAAGGTGATTTTATGTCAGAAACAAATTGGTATGTTGTACATACCTATTCAGGGTATGAGAACAAGGTAAAAGCCAACATTGACAAGACAATTGAAAACAGACACCTGGAAGATCAGATTTTGGAAGTCCGTGTTCCCATGGAGGACGTTGAGGAAATGAAAAACGGCCAGAAGAAGCTGGTGCAGAAGAAGATGTTTCCGGGCTATGTCCTTATTAACATGGTGATGAATGATGATACCTGGTATGTTGTAAGAAACACACGCGGTGTCACAGGATTCGTTGGTCCGGGGTCAAAACCGGTTCCTTTGACAGAGGAAGAGATGGACCGTCTGGGTATCCGGAACGTAACCGTCCAGATCGACTTTGAAGAAGGTGACAGTGTTGTTGTTACAGGCGGAGTTTGGAAAGATACCGTGGGCGTTGTCCAGAGTATCAATGAATCCAAACAGATTGTGACAATAAATGTTGAGCTGTTTGGCCGCGAAACGCCAGTTGAAATCAGTTTCGCAGAAGTTAAGAAAATGTAACGAAGATGAAAGGGCCATACGTCACATGGCTCGTGGGAGGGAAATCCCCGACATTACCACATAATTAGGAGGTGCCGAAAATGGCAAAGAAAGTAACAGGCTATATTAAATTACAGATCCCTGCTGGAAAGGCAACACCAGCACCACCGGTTGGACCTGCTCTGGGTCAGCACGGTGTAAACATTGTACAGTTTACAAAGGAATTCAATGCGAGAACAGCAGATAAGGGAGATCTGATCATCCCGGTTGTTATCACAGTATATGCGGACAGAAGTTTCAGCTTTATAACCAAAACTCCGCCGGCAGCAGTTCTGTTAAAGAAAGCCTGCAACCTGAAATCCGGTTCAGGTGTTCCGAACAAAACTAAAGTTGCTACAATTTCCAAGGCTAAAATCCAGGAAATCGCAGAGATGAAAATGCCGGACTTAAATGCAGGTTCCTTAGAAGCAGCAATGAGCATGATTGCAGGTACTGCAAGAAGTATGGGAATCACTGTAGAGGAATAAGGCCAGGCCTTGCCTTTTGAACTATTGAAACGAACGTGGGAGGGACATTCCCGCAATTACCACTAGGAGGTTATTTAATATGAAACGCGGAAAGAAATATGTAGAGGCTGCAAAAGCAGTTGATCGCGCAAACTTATATGATACAGAAGAAGCTATCGCTTTAGTTAAGAAAACAGCAGTAGCTAAATTTGACGAAACAATCGAAGCTCATATCAGAACAGGTTGTGACGGACGTCATGCAGACCAGCAGATTCGTGGTGCAGTTGTACTGCCGCACGGAACCGGTAAAACTGTTCGTGTATTAGTATTTGCAAAGAATGCCAAAGCTGACGAGGCTCAGGCTGCCGGTGCAGACTATGTTGGAGCTGAGGAACTGATTCCGAAGATCCAGAACGAAGGCTGGTTAGATTTCGACGTTGTTGTTGCTACACCGGACATGATGGGTGTTGTTGGTCGTCTGGGTCGTGTACTCGGACCAAAAGGCTTAATGCCAAACCCGAAAGCCGGAACCGTAACAATGGACGTTACAAAAGCTATTCAGGATATTAAAGCTGGTAAGATTGAATATCGTCTTGATAAAACAAACATCATTCACGTGCCAATCGGAAAAGCTTCTTTCACAGAGGAGCAGTTAGCGGACAACTTCCAGACGCTCATGGGAGCTATCACAAAGGCTAAGCCAAGCACACTGAAAGGTCAGTACCTGAAGAGTGTAACACTCGCTTCCACAATGGGACCGAGCGTTAAGCTTAACCCGGTTAAGTTAGCTCAGTAATAGATGAAATAAAAGGAGGCCGCCGTATTGAGAGATCAATGCGGCGGCCTCTTTTTATGCCGTGTGTCCAACGAAGCTGGACCACACTTGCCGGTGTAAGTCCGGTCACGGTAATC
>ERZ778496.740-NODE-740-length-28258-cov-7.194270_pt1 | contig 28258 bp, 22 predicted proteins | sample MGYA00433099_ERZ778496 | MGnify/ENA primary metagenome ERZ778496 (study PRJEB29527, sample SAMN07138962) | mouse gut metagenome | material: feces | host: mouse | place: China:Nanjing | collected 2016-01-25 ...
ATATCAGCTATTAATAAGCTAAGTGCGTATGGGGCAGAAGGAGAGTTTAAAATAGGAGCAAACTTCTTTCGGCTTTTTAATAATAGCTATATCTCACCAGAGATAGGTATAGGCTATGGTATATTTGCACTTAATGCCTTTACTTTAAACTATCCTAGTGAATTTGCATTAGATGAATCTTATCCTGCACATTTATTTCATTTGCCTTATGTATCTCTCCAAGTAAGATATACAAAGGCTTTTACACATAATGCAAGATATAGTTTTTCCCTAGGGGGGAGATATACTCTTAAAGATACGCATACAACTACCCTACAAATAGGACCTCATAATGCCTCTTCATTGCTACATTTACCTCCTGTAATGGGCACAGGAAGCGCAGGGCTATACTACTCCTTAGGTAAAAGGAGTGAATTAAGCCTACAAGTAGATGGCACATTCGCACAAGAGCGACTAAGTGCTGGTGGGTCATTACGATATGCGATATGGTTTTAGAAGATAACATCAACAAAACAAAGAAAACAAATAAAGAAATAAAGAATAATAAAAGAGTTTTAAAGTAGAGAAAAAGAGAGCAGAGAAAAATAAGGGGCAAGAACAATAGAGAAAAGAGAAACAAGAGAATAAAAATAGAAGGGAAAAGAGCAATAAGGGAGAAAGAGTAGAAAAAGTAGAAAATAAAAGAAGAAGAGAGGGTGCTATAAATGAGATAGAGATGAGAATATCTCTAGTTTATTATGGCTTTTACTATCAGGGCTAAAGCCCCGGTATTTATACGAAGTGCCAATTTATATTTACAAAGTAGCGATTCTTTAAAAAGTCTTGTGAGCAGAGACATACGCACAATGCTTTCACATTTGTAAAAGTCTTGCTTGTGTGAAACGAATCCGCGCTTACACCTAAAGGTTATAACTACTATCGCATTTATCATTAAGAGGTATTTACACACAATGCTTATCCACACTTACAAAGCAAAGATTCTAAGGTAAATTCTTTAGTCTATATTTTCTCTAAAGAGAATTGAATCTCCTGTATTCTTCATTTAAAATATTTAATTCTTATGCCCCACCCCCTAGCCCCCTCCGCTTTGGGAGGGGGAATAAAGAGAGAAATTCCACGAGGGAGGATAAAACAAAGTCCCTTCTTTGTGCTAGGGGAAGTTAGAGTGAGGATAGAAAAGCCTTTACCAAAAAAAAGGGGGGGGGATAAATCCCTTTTGCCTTTGCAGGATTACATCTTTTTGCGATAAATAAAGAATCTAAAAATATTTAAGATAAAAATATTTTTTTGAAATACTCAATATCAAGCAAAACTCATTGTTTTTTATAAAACAAAAACAAGACTCTAAGTTTGTCTCCCCACAAGTGAGATATGTCTTCGCTGACATAAAAATTAAATCGCATAAAGTGCCAACCTCTTAAAGCGTCGTAAGGGGGTGAGCGGATAATCTAGCGAATAACAATAAAAAAGTAGGGGAAAGCGAGGCATATATTGCCGAGCTGACTTTGCGCTTATGCTTTAGCACTAGCCTACACTTGCATATTTAAGTCCCTCCTCCTTATAGAAAAATAAAAAAGATATTAGACTAGAGAATCTAACCTTAGAATCTCACTTGATAACCAAATGAAATGCGGTTATAAGTGTATCCTTTAGTCCTCAAGGGCTATCGCCCTTTGCGAGATTAAATCCCTTCGGGATTGAATGGCGCGAAGCAGATTTTATATCTGCAAAGCAAGACCTTTTGCAAGTGTGGATTAGCATTTCGTGCGATTTTATTTTATGCAAGTGAGGATATACCTCACTTGCAGATAAACTAGAAAATCGTTAGTCTAATAGTGCAACCTTATTCTCGCCCGCTTCGTGGCGCGAAGCGTCGGGAAAAAGGTTTAGACTCGCTAGTCTCATATACCTTTACTATTGATTCGCACTTATGCCTATCTACACTTGCAAAGTTGGCTTTATGGGTTTAGATTCTCTCATACGCATTGCAAAATTAAAGCTTTAGCCTCTGTGCTAAAGCAAAAACTAAAATTCCATAAAGTATAATACCGCTTCTTTTTGAGCAAAGCTTAAAGAGAATGCAAAAGGACGTGTAGCTCAGCTGGTAGAGCAACTGACTCTTAATCAGTGGGTCCAGAGTTCGATCCTCTGCGCGTCCACCACTATTGAAAGTTCTTAAGGGGAATTAGAAGGCATTAGAAACCCTTGGTATGCGCACTTTCAAAATATTTTTCCACATATTTTTTACATAGCATTTTTATAGAGCAGCAAAGAAAAAAATGGTTACAAAATCGGTAACAAGCAAGGAGGTTTTACAAAATAAGCCAAATTTGTTACCACTTTTTTGATGTAAGTGCCCGTATTGTGTTGATAGAGAGAGCTGGTTAAAAATCTACACAGGGGAAATTATAGAAAGCAAATCATATTGGCTAGAATCTAGCTTATCCCTTTTCACCTCTCCCCATTCTACTATCTGTAATTCCTTACCATTGAAGTATAGAGATAGTGGAGGTTTATAATCTAGTTTGGTATGGGTGGTATAATTTGCTTTATAGGCTGGGGAGCGTAGATAAGCAAAGATAACTAAAGTATAATCTCCCTGTGTGAGGTATTGGAGTTGTTGGGAGTAATTTGGAGGATTGGTGGTTTGAGAGTTTGATGATGATTGTGAATGGTTTGTTTGTGCTTTTGAATTTGGACTTTGAGAGCTTGTTTGATTGCTTCTGTCTGTATTGATGTGTGATGCTTGATGTGATTGTAGGCTTTGCAAATATTCTTTAGGATTAAATGTTATTATATTTCCCTTGTAGGTATCACTTGGGAGTTCATAGTAATGCTCATCTTTTATTAAGCCTGTTTTGTTTGGATTATAATCTTTTGTAGGAAGTATCATATAAGCCCATTTAACCAAATTATAGCCATAATAGATAGCTTCACATTCTAAGGCAGTATCTATCTTTATTGGTTTTTGTATGTTGTTTATTCTCACTTCAAGGATAGAATCTGTGTTAGTGCATTGTAATTTTGGTATTACACTCATTTATCTATTTTACCTCATACTCTTGCAAAAGTTTTATAATTTTTTCATAGTTTTCTACTGCTTTAGAATCTCCTTTAGCTTTGGCTTCTTGGAGTTTTTGGGTGGCGAGATGAAGCGAAGTGAGTCCCTCGATAGTCTCTTCTATCATTTGTTCTTCATAAATATCTTTATTATCTTTTTGCGTAAGCTTATGCTCTAAGAGAAATTGGACAGATTGGGGATGTGCAGATTCTATGGCAATCATTAAAAAAATCGCGCCACCACTTGCTTAATGAAGTATAAATTCCCTTGTACCAATATCATTTAGTATGAGTGTCAGCCCTCGTATATCACACTGCTCTAACATATCTTTTATGGCAGAGGGTGTGCCTGTTTGATGGTAGTATATATCTGTCTCATATTTACCTTTCCATTGTTCTGCCCACTCTTGATAAAGCTTAGATTTACCCGTGATATTGCACTCTTGCTGATTGTTTTGCGTGGTATGCGAGATGGCTTGTAGTTGCACCACACATATCAATAAAGCAATCAATGTCCCTTGAAGCAATTGTTTCATTTTAGTATCCTCCTTGTTGCCTAGTATCTTTAAGTGCTTGGATAATTCTTTCGTAAGTGATTAGCATTTTATTGCCTCCTATGCCCTCATAATAAGATTGTTTGCCATTGGATATTCTCTTTGTCCCCTTTGGCTTTATATATCATCACTCTCTCCTATGACTATACCTAGAGTGCTACTAGGAGCTTTAGGCTTAGGCTTTAGGGTAGGCGTAAAGATAAGGGATTTTGGTAGGAGGGTAAGGGTATATCGCATTTACTTTCTTATACAATACTCTGTCTTGTATCTTTCCAGCCATTTTGTATCATTACTTTCTAAGGCATCATAATAGACATCTATAACGGCACAAGGATAGCAATCTTTGCGATTGCATATGGTGATATTGGCAGTTGTATCATTATGTATATATCCCACACCACCATAATCAAGCCTAAAATCATAAGACTGATTATGAGCTAAAAACTTTCCTGCAATCTCGCATTGATAATGCGGATAATCTCTAACCCCAACAGGGGATTTTTCATCGTATATTTCTGCATTTTGAAAATATGAAGCTATGGCTTCTTTACTCAAAACAAAGAAAGCCCTATCATCAATCTCACATTTCTTGGGATAAGTAATCTCTAAAATATGAATATCTATATCCTTAAAGCTTTTATCCAAAGGCTCGTTTATATCCGCTGCTTGTGAGCAATGTATAAAAGCACACATTATAAACACCAAGTATCGCTTCAGCATTATTTCTCTCCTTTTATATAAAGATTCGCACCCTCACCAGCTGTTTTATTTGCTATTTTATCATGTTCATAAATGTCATTTTCAGTAAGATTGTAATGCTTAAGCAGTATTTTTATTATTTTTCGTAATGCTATCTTTTGTTCTCTTGTAGCCTCATCCCATTTGTGAGTCTTATCGTCATACCAAGCCACCACTTCAATACCTATACTTGTATTATTAGTTATGGTTATCCCCTTTTTTCTTGCCCCAACATGCCAAGTTGTCTTATATAAAGTTGCACATTGATATATTGTGCCATCTTTGTCTATCATAAAATGAGTGCCAGCTCCTTTAGCTTTATGGTTTTGCCACCAATCTATGCTGCTTTGAGCACTTTTACTCATAGTTCTATGCAAAATAATAGCCCTGATTTTACCAATTTCCCCGTGTTCTATAAAGTTAGCTAAATTTATTTTGACATCATTACCTTTGCTATCTGTTGGCAACTTAAATCCTGCCCCTTGTATATACCCCTCGCTATCTACATAGTAATTTGATATGTTCTCATACCCCACCTCTAGTTTCACTTCACTTGCTTTATATTGATTTTTGTATTGTTGTAGTATATGTATGAGTTTGCAGAAGTCATCATCTATGAATATTTCAGGATTAATGATATTTTGTGCATTAGTATTTGTTATTGTTGCTTGATTACTATTGTGTGTATCTGTGATATTAAGCATATAAGAATCTCTTGGTCTTATTATCATTGGAATAGTATCAAGTTTTATTTGATAATCTTTAGATTCTGCAATGAATGCTTTAGGATTACTAAGATTTAGTGGATTAAGCTTAAAGCTTTTATCCCTCTTCACCTCTCCCCACTCGAGTATTTCTAATACTTTACCATTGAAACGTAAGGATAAAGGAGGTTTATAATCTAGTTTGGTATGGGTGGTATGATTCCTTGCTTTATATGTATCACTTGGGATTGAATAATGTTTAATTTTCATAACAATCTATTCTTACTTGACTTTCGTGGATTACGCCATAGATTGCTTTGCTTGTGTCTTTTGCTTCTGGTGGGATATACGCTACTTTTAGCCATTTGGGATTGGTGGAATCTACACCCAGAGATAGTAATATTCCTTGATTTTTAAGCTCATTTCCTCGTGTATTACAATCATTTAACATCGTATCTTTTTGTATTGCTTGCAGAATCTTGCCATTAGGGGATTGGCGTAGATTAATGTAGGAGTCTTTGGAGGCAAAAAAGAGCAAATATTCACTTGGCAGGGCATTTTTATTGATATACCATTTTTTTATATTATTTGATATTTTTACAGAATCTGTTTCAATGGTCGCATAATAAGGCGTTTCAGCTTCACTCTCTAGTTGATTATCAATATAATAATCTTTTAAAGATAGCGTTGCGCGCATCGCTATCCCGCCTAAGATATATTCATCTGCTTGATTTAATTGATTTGGCAAAAGATTATAAATTTGTAAAAAACTATTTTCTTGAAATGTGGGATCTCTTTTAAGCGTATCATTGAGAAAAATTGCTCGCTTATCATCTGCAAAAAGTCTAGGCAGAGCATCGGGTGTATCAGGGAAAAACACTAAACGCCAATAAAAATCCACTTCCTCCTCATACATCTGCCATTCTAGCACCCCGCTTAATGTTATTGTTCCTTTATAATGTATTGTAGATTGCGTTTCTTTGTCTTTATGCAGAGTGCTAGCATAAGGAGTTTGATGGGATAACATATCTTTAAAATGCATATCATACACATTGCCCACAGCATACATAATACTCATAGCAAAACACATAAAAATCATTAAACGCATTATTTCTCCTTAATTGGCATAAGATTTAATCTCATCATCTTCTTTAATTTGAATAGTAAAATTTTTAATTGTGCTTTTTGCTAGATTGTTTGCACCAAGTGCATAATTTTTAAAAGCTTCTATATCGTGCTTAATAAGGGCTATATAATCTTGCAATAGCATTAATGGTGCTATCTCTATCTTTGGCTATCCATCTTTCTTTTTTCCATTTTAATTCATTTGTTGGCAAAAGACAGCCTGTGCTCCATTCGCCCGTATCACCATAGTGTATAAGAATCCCATCTCGGCTTTCACCTATTATTGTGGTATTTGTATTTTTTGGTTTAAGTTGAGGAACAATATGAAGATGTTTAGTTCCAAAAGTTTTTCTATTGTCTTGATTATGTTTGCAAGTTGTAGTATCGCAATACAATTGCTCTATGTTTATGCCTAAGTTTTTTATTGTTTGTCGCAAATCATTTAAATATATTTCTTTGTTATTCGGATTTTCTATCATTAAAGCAGGTTTACTAATATCTGACTTTTTCCAAAACACCTCATATTCTCCTGTGGGTATTCTTATATCTCCACCCGCTGTTTTTTGCTGCTCCTCAGCAGGTTTATCTATCTTTGGATTTGCTCCTGCTGGTTCTATTGTTCCACTTCTATTTGAGATTTACACAATGTGTATTGTTTAGTGTCATTCGTATAAAACCTTATTCCAAATTCATCTTTGACAGAGAGCATATTGTCATTAAGTATTTCAATATCAAACACGTTAAATTCTTGTGAGTAAGAAGTAGTGTTTTGTATAGGTTCATTTAAACACCTACTAACACCTATTTCGTTACAATTATGTGGCACAGAGACAGCTTTTATGGATATATGATTATTTTTTGTTTGCACATTTATAATTTTCAAGCTTTCAGCCTCCATAGCAAAGTTACGAATCATTTTTTGCAATTTTTTATTTAATCTTAGGCTAAATCCACTTATATCAGCTACTAAGCAATCTTTGCCATTCTCTTTAGCTACTTCATAAAAATTTGTATCCCATAAATCCATTGTCTGTGCGTTGAGAAAGATTGTTAGAGAGATATACAGTATTAGCTTTTTCATTGGTTTGCTCCTTATATTTAGTTTATATTAACTCGCATTTGAGTTGCAATGTAGTTTTAGAGTTTGCATACGGTATCGTTACCTTTTACAATAGCAATATTGCCATTACCCATATCAGAAAAATACACATAGTCGCATTGAGTTTTCATATCAAAACCATAATATATTTCCAAAGATGTATTGCCTTTCCATACATATTGAATCAAATAATCATCGTCTTCTTTTTTCAAGTTTTGCAACGGGAGTTTTTCAAATAACCATTTTTCACCAGCATACTGCATATAAGCCTTATAGGCTTCTTGTATATCCTTAGCTCCTATAATTACTTTTTGTGGAGCACCACAAGCAATCCATTTTTGCAATTTTATCCAATTATCTTCTCCGCATTCTTTCCTTGCCTCTTCTATAAATTCTTGCTCCATAGGACTACAATACTCAAACAATGTTTCTATGTTCTGCGTATATGTGCAATCAACCCTATACCATTGCCATATATACTCCTCGCCAAAAGCAAAATGTATAAGCAAAAGAAATAAAAGTTTTTTCATTTTTAATCCTTTTTGTAAGATAAGTTTCTGCGTATTTGGGTTACGACATAATGCCTATTCATATTGTGCGCAGGTGTTCCGTGTAGTGTATTATTCTCAATGTAAAATCTATTTTCATCGCTTATACCTTTGTCTTTATATCTCGTGCCAACTTCATAGAATAAATAATATAACTTTCCTTTTTCATCATATTTTCTGCCTACGATTACTACAAAATGATCGGTTGATAAGTCGCTATTAAAGCCGCCTTTGTGTTGATAAGTATGATCGACACCAATAGTGATAGGATACCCTTTTTCTAACTCTGTGTCTATATACTTTAAACCTTCTCGCAATATTCTTTCGTCATAGTCTAAATACTCATTTTGCTCTTTTGTATTTAAATTACCATCGGAAATCCTCTTATGAGTATCATTGCTCCGATAGTATGCTACGTCTTTTTCTATTGAGATTTGATACAATATGCTTCCCCTATAAGATGTCGGTGTTTCAGACAAGCTAACACCAGATCTTCTTAATATTTCATCACAAGTAAGCTTACACGCTGTATTACCAGCTTTTGTTCCCATACCTCCTTTTGTATTATCAAACTGCGAAATCCACTCCACAACTCCACCATTTGGTGTTCTTTTTCCTCTCAAATCAATCTCGCTTTTTCTTTCCTCATACCCCACCCCTAATCTTACTACCATTCTGCCCTCATTATCCTTTAAGCTTTCTAATATATCTTTATATTCTTCTTTGATGGATTCTAATGTTTCAAAGAATCTTGTATCTTCTTTAGCTAAATCTATCCCTCCATTATCCCCATAGCTTTCTCCTCCGTGAATGTAGAAATTATTTCTTTGTGTGGTAGATTCTATAGTATTGGTGCATTCTTTATTGGTATAGATAGGGATATTATATTTGCCCCATTTACTTTGCCTCTCTTTATCTTTAAACTTTAAAATAATGTTTTGATTGAGTGTTCTTATACCACTTTGTTTATTTTCTGTGCTTTGGCTAATGTCTATATAGTATGTCCCTTCAGGTATTGCTCCTATATCCTTTGCTTTTTGTCTTTGTTTGGAATAATCAAAGTATTCTTGAGGGTTGTTTGGATTAAGAATAGGATTACCTATATAATTTGTATTATTGTTTTGGGCGTTTGTATTATTTTGTGAGGCAATAGGTATAGGTTTGCCACTTCTTGCTTGAAAGATTCTTTGTGTATCATATTGGCTAGAATCTAGCTTATCCCTTTTCACCTCTCCCCATTCTACTATCTGTAATTCCTTACCATTGAAGTATAGAGATAGTGGAGGTTTATAATCTAGTTTGGTATGGGTGGTATAATTTGCTTTATAGGCTGGGGAGCGTAGATAAGCAAAGATAACTAAAGTATAATCTCCCTGTGTGAGGTATTGGAGTTGTTGGGAGTAATTTGGAGGATTGGTGGTTTGAGAGTTTGATGATGATTGTGAATGGTTTGTTTGTGCTTTTGAATTTGGACTTTGAGAGCTTGTTTGATTGCTTCTGTCTGTATTGATGTGTGATGCTTGATGTGATTGTAGGCTTTGCAAATATTCTTTAGGATTAAATGTTATTATATTTCCCTTGTAGGTATCACTTGGGAGTTCATAGTAATGCTCATCTTTTATTAAGCCTGTTTTGTTTGGATTATAATCTTTTGTAGGAAGTATCATATAAGCCCATTTAACCAAATTATAGCCATAATAGATAGCTTCACATTCTAAGGCAGTATCTATCTTTATTGGTTTTTGTATGTTGTTTATTCTCACTTCAAGGATAGAATCTGTGTTGTCTATCTTTTCATCAAGTGTTGTAGTTTGCTTAAGATGTAAGATATTCTTATAAGTAATGCCTTCACCTGCTTTAGCTTGTTTTTTTATTTGATTATTTACTGATATTATGCCCACACCTGTTATTTTGTGTATATCATAAGTGGAATAATTTTGAGTCACTAAATCATTACAAGAGAGTATGAGTTTGGTTGTAACATTTGCAAGAGGAGTATCATCAAGGTTAAGTTCGGTGCTTAGAGTAGCATTATAACTGATATTACCAGCTTTATCTGTTTTGGTATTGCCATTATTATCTTTGTTTTCTTGTAAGTTTATTTGATAGGTTTTTCTATTTTCGCAGTTAAGAAGATAGATGATAGGTTGCCCCTGTGAATTATGAGAATCTTGTATAGAATTATTTGACTCATTGGAGTTCGTTTCATTATTATGATTGTGTTGAATAGAGGAGTGTTGATTAGAGCAATAGATATAGAGTTCATTAATGTAGAGTGTGAAATTACCTTCTTTAGAACAATCAGTAGAGTGAGATTTTTCTTCTTTGAGTTTTAATTTAATACCAAGCTTATTCACTTTTTGATTTTTGTTTATTTCATTGGAAATAATATGGTTTTGTTTGCTAAAGCCTGTATTGTAGAGTAGGATATTGCTTTGGTGTTTTTGGATAGTGAGTATAGGCTCTGCATTTTTAAAGATATATTCTTGTTGATAATCTGCTATATCATCACCATTTTTATCTAATTCAAGATAATCATCTTTTTGTGAAAGAGTTGGTTCTTGTGCAGATTCTGTGTCATTTTTTATCTCTGTGCCTAAAAAATAATTTGTGCTTTGCTTATCTTTAAAATCACTCAAATAAAGCCTTGAATGAGTGCCTAAGTAAGTGCAATCAATCTTTGTATCTTTGCAAACTATAAGGTAGAGCGTAGAATTAAACTTTTGTCTTATTTGCAGAGCTATATCCCCGATACTTTGAGGATAAAAGATAAAAAAAGAGGAGTTGTTTTGCTGCATTCGCTTATTGATTGTAGCGATATTATCTGTAACATTTGGTTTATCTTTAGATTTTTGTATAATGTAAATACTCTCTATTTTAAGGCTTGGATTATTCTCTTGGATATAATATTGCTTCATTGTATTTAAAAAGGGTTGAGTGATTGAAACTAGACTTTGAGATAGTGGGAAGCTATCATCTGTAAAGTTTTTCTTTATTTCTTCTTCTTTTTTTATTATGCTCTCATAGTATGTTTGAGATTTTGAAGATTCTGCAATGTTTAAAAATTCAAAGAATATCATAGATTCATTAAGACTAACTTTATCTTGATTGAGGTCTTTAGTTTTAATTTGTACATTATCACAAAGTGATTGAAAGATTTTATCATTAATATCATTATTTTCATAAAGCCCAAAGAGATTGGATTGTTTAAAACGCTTAATAGCTATGCTTTTATCATTTTTACTATTGCTATTGTATCTTATCTCATACCAAAGCTTAAGATGAGATTTTTCTTTGAGTGCTTGTTGAAAGCCTTTACCGAATACTTGTTCATTTTCCCCAAGATATTGTATATGCAATAAAGTAAGATACTCTTTTGAAGATTTGAGTGTTTTTAGATTCTCTTGTGTGATATTCTCTTGTAAGATTTGTATATAGTCATTGTTGTAATTATTAAGAAAAGTGTTTAAAGAATTTTTGGCATTATCAATGGGCATTATATTATTTTCTAAATCTATCTCAAAGTAAAATTTAAAAGTATTATAAAGTAGCATTTCATATCTACTCATTATTATCCTCCATAAGATTAAGGGAACTCTTCTTTCTCAAAGCTTAAGTTTCTCAAAGAAGTTTTAATTTCTTTATAGTATCTTATCTTGTTTTCTTTACCCCTCACTCCGCCTTTACCTCTCCACCTTTAACGACTAATCCTTTAGAATCTATGACTACTTCTACTCCACCAGCTTTAATAATAACACAATCTCCCTTAGCAGTAATAGAAGTGTCTCCTACTTGGTGAATTATAGTGTTACCAGCATTAACGCTATAATTAGATTCTATTTTAGCATAACTAGAATCTGCTACTTGTGTGAGCTGTTTTTTTGTTTGTAGGCTAAAATCTTCAGTGCTTGATAAATCAATGTAATTTTTAGCACTAAGATTAAATTGTTGTTCTGTATTAAGACTAATACCATTTGCAGCATAAAGCTCATAACCTTTATTGATTTGATTTTTGCTATCTCCCCCTACATTCCTACTCTCATCTTGTTCTATACTCGTATTGAGATTCCCCCCTATCTCCACCTCCTTATCCTCTCCTACATATTCACTACTATCCTTTGCTACTCTTAGTTTATTGCTTGCTCCTATGTTAAGAGTATGGCTTAATCCTACAATGGTATCTTTAGATAAAGCTACATTGGTATTATATTCTCCTCCAATACTCACAATCTTTGCTAAATCTATGGTTTGAGCATGAATCTTTTTAATCCTTTCATTATAAGTTCCCTCTACTTGAGATTCTTTATTGTTATGTATGGTTTGAGTGAAGTTATGCTTAATGAGTTCTTCATAATCTCTTTGTGCTTGAAGATAGATGTGTTCTTGTTCTTTGAGATTTGAAAGCGTGATTTCATTGAATCCAGATTCTATGAGATTGTGATGAGAGTTTGTATTCTCTGCTTGCAATGCACTGCTATTATTAAGAGTTCTTGCACTTAAACTTGTTTGATGAGCATTTAAAGGGAGGGGAGGTAAGGCAGGATTACTTGGATTGTAGAGACTGCCTATAATGATGGGCATATCTATGTCATTATTTAAGTAACTTATTAATACTTCATCTCCAACTCTTGGAGTATGATAAAAACCTGAACTTGCACTTGCAATAGGAGAGCTTACTCTAAGAAAAGCTGTGTGTGTATTAAGAGTATATAAATCATCTTCTAAATGAGTATTGTTTGAATGTTTGGTATTGTTTGTATTGGGTGTTGTGTGTATATCATTATCCGTGAGTAAAGCTTGTGCCATAAAGGCATGTAGCCTTACTTTTACCCTGCCATATTCATCTGTATAAAGCGTGTTGCTCTGTTTGATGATACTTGCATTAGCCTCTTTAATATTCTTGGCTTTTATATACTCTTCTCCTACAACTATACCTTGCATAAGAGATGGAGGGTTTGGTTTGGGCTTGGGTGTAGGCATATAAGATAGGTTTGAAGGCAAGAGAGTAATGAGATTACTATAAGCATCTTTGAACCGAGAGATGTTGCCATCATTGACTTGTTGATGAGAGGGTAAAGTATCTGCAAGAATAGATTCGTTTATAAGGGTTTGCTCTAATGCTATGATAGTATATTCATTTATAGACTCTTGTGTTTTATTATCTTGAATATTATTTCCTAAAAGAGATTTATTTTTAGATTCTATATATAATCTTTGAGCTAAACAGAGTGTATAGATATTGCTTTGAGCGTTCATAAGAGCTTGAGTATTGGCAGTATGTTGGGCTTGATTAGAGCAAAGAGACTTTATATTCGCTTGATAGGTAAAACTCACATTGGGTATAAATACACTTTGCATAGAGGCAGTATAGTTATAAGGATTATTCATATCTTCTTGTGCTAGAGAAGTATCATTTGATGTAGAATGAGTGGCAATGTCTGGGGATTGTTTGTCAATATATTTTGAATACATATAAGTATTTATTTGAGGATTGTTTGCATCATTGCTGAAGAAGTTAAATTGTTTTGTGTGTATATGATGAGAATGTGTGAGAGCAAAAATACAGGGTTCATTAAGATTATTATGTGTTTTTACATTAGGATTAAAAGGGACTTTAGTGAGAGGAATAGGAGTATAGGGTGTGTGATGACATACATATAAGGTATCATTGTCTTCATAAAAGTATATACCATTATTATGAGCTAATCGTGTGATGAAATCTAAATCAGATTCTTCATATTGGGTGATAATCTCTAAAGGATTATCAATTTGGCTAAGAGAAGAAAAATCTATTTGTTTGCATAATTGTGGAGTATAAGCAGTGAGTATATCTTTGAGTATGTCTAAAGGTGTTTTATCTGTATAAATTCTATTTGCTTTATTGAGTGAAAGTCTTATGAGAGGAGAAGTGAGTGTAAAGGTAAAGAAATGTCTATGGTTTATAGATTTAGGTGTAGGTATATCTAAGGAAGAGAGTGTCTTTTGTTGAGAAGTATTGGTTATGTCAGCAATAGTGTTGATTGTGTTATTTGTATCTAAGGAAACATTAGATTTAGAACCTAAATACTCTATATGTGTAATGATACCCTTATATGATTTAATAGGGGTAGAAGTATTACCTAAAGAGATAGAAAGAGCACTATGATAGTTTGTGTTGCCATAGGGATTAGAAATATATAATAGAGCAAAATTATCTTGCAATAGCTGGAGATTGAAAGGTTGGTCTAATGCAAAAGAATAAGGGGGAGCAGATGATGCAAAATCGGTATCTTGGGTATGAGATTGGATTGTGTGTGAGGGAGAGTTTGTTTTACCCAAAGAAGCAAAAGTAGCAGAAAATATATCTGCATAAAAGGATTCTATAAAACCATTACAAGTAATATGAAAAGGAGACTGCAAACTTTCTCTAATATGGGCTTTGGTGATGGTAAAGGTGATAGAGTTAATATCCAAAGAAAGAAAAGCACTCATAAAACTATCCTTTAGGGGTATTTTTGTGAAAAAAGAGGCTCATCTCACTATCTCACAAAGCATCCCGTTTTTTACTACAACTTTAAGGGTATGTAAAAAAGTTTTTTAAGGCAGATATGAAGAAATTAAGCATTTCTCCAGTCATCACTTCCGCTCGTTCCTGCAACAACATGTTCCCAAATAATTTTTCGATAATTAAGAGAAACCCTAAAGAGCTCAGTTTTGTTATTATTGCTTGTATCTTGTGCATTTGGCATAATAAGGTCTATGTCTGTAATAATAGCATCTTCTAATTTTGTAGTGAAGTAATGTTCTGCTCCACCACCTATTGATGTCCTAAACCAATGCACTTCTACATTGTTTAATCTTTCACCCTTTGTGAGGGCATTGTAAAGTAAAGGAACAGCTTTATTGAGAGAACAGGTAAAAATAAAGGGTCTATGCACCCTTTGACCTGATGGTTGTCCGCTTTGTGTATCTGTGGGAACAGTTACAATATGAGAAATCTCTTGAGCCATAATTTCATCTTCGTGTCCTGCTTGGTAACGATTACCTATGCTCTCTTGCGTAGAAGCCCCACTAGAAATAAGTCCTTGTGTAACACCTTCAATTTTAATATATGCTGGCTGCGCCATAGTAATCCTTTCTGTAAGTTTTATCCATATAAAAGCGAAGTATTCTACACAAAAAAATAAAATCAATAATTAAGTTTTATAAAAATATAAATATTTTTACTCACATAGTGTCATTAACATACTACATTGTGCAAAATTCGCCTTTTTTTTATTTAATAATAACCCAAAACCAAGAGTAGCCCTCGCAATATCGCCGAGCCTAAAATCCATTTTGGGGTTATATTGCATATCTAAACGAACATCAATGGCAAATTCATTGTTGGTGAGAAAAATTACACTCTCTCTAAGTTTATTGTGCTGCTTATGATGTGGAAAATAATCTAGGGCTTCCTGATAATGCAAATCCTTGATGCGGAGTAATATTTTATTTTGATAGGAATATATTGTGCTACCTAGTAGAAAACTTTTACCAAGAGTAACATTTTTAAACCCTAAACTATTCTGTTGATTCTTATTGATACGAATGGCTTGTGGAATATTCTCGACAATAGAAATTCTATCGTGCAAATGAAAATTATGTGCCAAAATTTTCTCAATATAAGCTTTTGGTCTCCTTAGGCTTAAAATAAGAGGTGCAAATGGAAGATATGCCTTTGCACTTGTTGTATCACTAAAACCTAAAAGTTTCAACAATACAAAAGAAATTCTATCGCTAAAATCTGTCTCAAATGAGCGATGATAACCTCTAAGTGATATGCTATCATAAAATAGCCATAAGAGATAATTATTAAAAAAATCAAAAAAAAGACTAAAGCCTTCGCCATCATCTTCATTTTTTGCAAAATTATCAAGCATATAATAAGGCAGAGGTGAAGATTGCCCTAGCAATCCAAAAAAATGACTAAAAACTTCCACGAAAGATTCAGTATGCATTTTGGAAGATATATTTTGAGGTAATTTTTCCATAACTTTTACAGATGAAGCCTCAAGTGGAAGCATATCTTTCGACTCTAAATCCGCCATATCATGATATTGGAATATATCAACTTCTTTATACGCATGTCCCAAACTCCTAGCACTACGTAAAAAGATTTGCTCCCTATTCAAAGAAACCAAGAGCATTTTTATTAGCCGATAAAAAGTAAAATTCATAATAATACCTTATTGCCATAGACGATAGAATAGCTAAAAGATGTATTACTTGTTGTGCAGCACAAGGATACCTCGCAAAAAGAATTGATACTAACAAAAGAAGAAAAAAAGTGTGCAAGCACTAAGCCTATCTTATATGCCTCACCTAAACAATAAAACTTTGAATCATCAATATATAGAGTAATTTGCATACCTCTTAATGTAATAAATCCATTGACATTATAAGCAGGCTTGGATTCTATCTTTTGTAAGGATTCACTTATTATTTCGTAAAGATTTTTTGGTTTATCAATATTAAAGCTGTATGTATGCAACAATGCTAAGAAGCTCTCTTTATGCGTTATACTTTGATAATTAAAAGAAAGGGTAGCGATAAAATCCCACAATGTAGCATTATCAATACTTCTATGTTGCGATTTTGTAGGTAACATAAGATTACGCGTAAGGACATCTTGATATCCTACAATCTCATTGATTGAGCCTATCTGCAAACCATTTGGAAGATTGTTGTTGCTACATAAAACATCAATGGAAAGTGTTTCTCTGCGAGATTGATTACTATAAATAGTAATTTCTTTATAATGCTCTCCATTTGCATCTTGCTTATTTGAAATAGCATAAAAATCATTTCCCTTATCTACAAATTCAAATCGCTCAAAACTATTGTAATTCTTTAATATCCGTCTTCCTGAGTCGCTATTATGAGCCTTAACTTTCAATACCTGTATCACAGAATATGCGTTAAGATGCGCCCTATCGATAAATATTCTATACCCATTTCGTGTATGGTCAGTAAGAATCGGCTCTGCCTGCGTAGAAAAAAGATTAACAATGGGCGTGCTAAATAGCGAAAACTGATTGGCTTTTGGAAGGGTATCTTTAGGCAATTCTTTTTTGAAAATAAATTTAACAGTCATCTTTTCACTTTGACATTCTTTTAATATTTCTAAATTTTTTATTCTCACAAATGCAAATTTTTCTGGCAAAAAAAGTAATTCCTGTAAAAGTGTAAAAGCACTAAAGCCTATATCGCCATTACTAAACATACTCTCATTTTTGTCAAAACCAGTAGTCTCTAAGGAATCACAAGGAATCTTAAAAGATGTGAGAGTATCAGCACAGACAATAACAATTTCTTGCAAATAACATAAAAGCCATAAAAGCAATGTATTGGCACTATAAACCTCACTGCCAAGATAAATCTGTAAAAAATGAATATCCATATCTGCTATTTTAAAAAATTTGTTTGTGCTTACAATATCAAGGCAAAATACACTCTGCTTCCCTTCGTTAGTAAGCGACATATCGCTTATTTTAAGAGGATGCAGACAAACATCATAGATAGTTTTAAATTCACATTGCACTTGGTTTATTGGAGTAGATTTAAGACTTGTGTGTCTAGGAATAAAAACCTTGCATTCTTTGCTTTCTGGCTTAAGTGCAAAGTCCTGTATGCACATTGATGGCAACGAGTTTGTGTAATTGGGTGCAAGAATGTTAATTAAAGATTCTGCAATCAGGGGAATATTGCCATCAAGCTCTTCGTGAATCTTAGATGTTAATAACGCTAAAGATTCTATAATACGTTCCACATCTGGATCATTACTATTGTGGGATAAAAATGGGGCAAGTTTGGGATATTTATTAACAAAAATTTCCCTCATTTTATGCAAATAATCAAGCTCTTTACGGAAATAATGAATATTTTTCACTTATCTGCCCTTTTCTACTTTAATCAAATACTTTTTTGGGGTTTCCTAAAACTATCTCAAGCAAACCGCCTACATTACATCACAATAGCGATTATTTTTAAAGACAATTTGTATATTAAAATCATCCAACAAGTCACCCCCAACATGACGCATTCGCATAAAAAAACTTATTTGCCAAGGAGCAAAGCTTTCATCATATTCTATGTTTAGAATCTTTGCCCTTGTTTCATAAGTATTTACAAGGTGGTAGATTTTTTCCGACATAAGCAGGGCGAGATTTTTTGTATTTATATCCAAATCTTCCAACGATAAGTCTGCAAAATTCATAAGACTTATGCCCTCATTTTTAGTATTCATGAGGATTGAGATATGATCTTTTATCGTTTTGGTTCTATCTTCAAAATAAGCAGAATCTGCATAAGGATGCAGTTGAGAAATAATTTTATTTACAAAAGACATAATTTATTCTCTGTCAAGTTTCCCCACCAAAGAAAGTTCAAAGTTTGCTCCCATAAATTTAAAGTGGGGTCGTACATTTAAGTTTATTCTATACCAACCTGCTTCCCCTTCTATCTCGCTTACAAAAACCTTAGCACCTCTAAATGGTCGCCTACTTCGAACCTCTGCGGGAGGATTTTCTTGGTCTGAAACATATTGCCTCATCCATTCGTTTAAGCCATTCTCTATATCTGCCCTTTCTTTCCAGCTCCCAATTTCTTCTCTTTGTAATACCTTAAGATAATGAGCAAGGCGAGAAACTAAAAATATATAAGGCAACTGCGTGCCAAGCCTATAATTTGTCTCTGCCTCTTTTCCTTCAGGCGTATTTGGAAAAATTTTTGGCTTTAATGCCGCATTTGCGGAGAAAAATACTGCATTATTGCTATCACGTCGCAACGTAAAGGCTATAAAGCCAGATTCTGCAAGCTCATACTCACATCTATCTGTGATAAGCACCTCCGTTGGTATCTTGGATTGCGTAGTGCCAAAGCTTTCATAAATATAAGTAGGCAAATCTTTTACAGCACCGCCAGCCTTAGGTCCTATAATATTTCCACACCAGCGATAATTTGCGAAACTATCAGTCAATCGCGTAGCAAAAGCATAAATAGTATTTCCCCATAGCAAGTGATTATGCGAGTTATGCACATTTTCCTTGTAATTAAATTTCTTTATAGGATTTTCTTGTGGCTCATAAGGAGATCGAGTAAGAAAACGTGTAACCAATAAACCAGCATACTTAGAATCTTCATTTTCCCTAAAGGTGCGCCATTTTACATATTGCGGACCCTCTAAAAGTGCTTTTAAATCTTGTATCTTGGGAAGCTCCGCATAACTATCAAGTCCAAAAAAACTAGCACTCATAGAAGTTAAAAATGGAGCATGGCTCATAGCCGCAATAGAAGACATCTTAGAGAGAAAATTCATATCAGGCGTAGAAGCATTCAAGGCATAATCACCCAAAATTGCACCTACCGGCTCGCCACCAAATTGTCCATATTCAGAAGAATAAATACGTTTATATAATGTAGTTGTTGTAATATCTGGATTTGCCTCAAAATCCTCTAAAGCCTCTTGTTTAGTTACATCAAACAAATTAATTTTTATATTTTCTTGAAAATTAGTGCGTTCTACTAAAAAATATAAACCTCTCCATGTAGATTCTAATTGCTGAATCTGTTCATTATGTAATATCTCGTCCATTTGACGTGAAATAATATCATCAATATGTGCTATCATTTCATCAAGCGTGTATTTGTTGATTTTATTTTCTGCATTATCAGTTTTGACTATTTCTGTGATAAATTCCGCCACACCCATTTTGGCAATATTATAACTTTCATCTTCCTTTGAATATCTACTTGTCTGCATTATGCTATCAATGATAGATAGCTCTTTTATTGAAGTTTGCGTATTTGCTGATGCACCACTCATAAGTAATCTCCTTAATGGATTATCATAAAATTTCCTTCAATGATAATCATTTTTTATTTTCATCTGTAGATTGATTCTCTTTAATCTCTAGTAAAAGCTTCTCTTTTGTATCTTTATCCTTGAGGGCCTCCAAGAGTGCTTTTCTAAAATCCGGAATATTGCCCATTGGTCCCTTCAATGCTACAAGGGCTTCACGTAGTTGAAGCAATTTGTTTAGCTCTGGCACTTGAGTAGCAATGCTATCTGGTGAAAAATCACCCAACCCTTCAAACTTAAGATTTACAGACAATTCATCTGCATCTTGCTTGAGGACATTTTTTACACTTACATGTGTGCCTATATTCATTTTTTGCATTACCTGATTAAAATTGTGTTTATTAATAGACACAACCTCTCGTTCATCAAACGGCACATCATTGCCTCCTGTAAAGTTACCCATAACCATTAGCTTCAAAGGAAGCTCTACATCAGGATTCTGCCCATTTGTCTTGGAACGATATGTGATATTTATCCGCTCTTTTGGCGGAGTAGAATTTTCTGCCATAGTATATCCTTAGACTGCCGTTGTTTTAGCTACCCAACAAGCATAACAATAACCTTTAACCTTTAGTATTTGATAGATAGCCAAAAGGTAAATCTCATTATAGCAAAATTAAACAAATTTAAATATTAATCTAAGTATAATCGTGCAAGCTTTAAAATCCATACAAGAGAGAAGTTCAGATTTAGAGGTCTTTAATGCGATATATCCAGCTTCATATTTCCTTTTGCATTCTCGTTTGCTTTATGGGGCTAGCTATTAGTGGGTGCGGCTCACCTATTAAGATACAGGCTTTCAATCAGGCAGATTCTAACCTTAATAATCGTGGCGATAATGTGCCTGTTACGCTTATTATTTATCAGCTCAAGGATATTAGTAAATTCAAGCAGTCTTCCATACAAGATTTAAGCACAAGTGGAAATGTTGTCCTTGGAAGGGACATTGTAGATTTTATCAAGGTGCAAGTACCGCCAAATGAAATTGACGTGCCTGTTGCAGAATTTGCAAAAAAAGAAGGTAAATATATCGGCGTGTTAGCTCTTTTTGCCAATCCGCAGGATAAAAAACAAAAATTCTATAAAAAGCTGAATCGTGTCTTTTCAAACAAAATCAAGCTTAATATTGCCACTGAAGGCATTATGCAACACAAAAAAAGTAAGCAAAGTCAAGATAAAGATCCAAAGGCTGATGGCACTGCTGGAGAAAATAATATAAAGGATTTGTTCAATGAACAGTAAGCTTAAGGTCGCTTGGTATAATGGTATGCACATTGATAAAATCCATTTTGAGCAACAAGAACGATTTTTAGAACATATTATCCATACAAAAACCTCTCGACTTGTATCTAATCTTTATGGTGTATTTGATGTAAGTTTTTCTACCGATATGCTCAATTTGGGCAAAATAGCCCTTACACAAATTAGTGGAATTACACAAGATGGTAGCGTGTTTAATGCGCCAGATGATGATTTATTACCTGAAGTTTTGGAGTTGCCGCCCAATATGTCTTCACCAATTATTACGCTAAAAATCCCTACATATTCAGACGCTACTGCTGATATGTCTTTAAAAAATACTTTTCCAAACTCCAAGTATATTGTAAGCAATGTACCTACAACTTCCAAGATTCACGATGATGTGCAAGATTACATACATACTAACACAGAAGAAATCTCTTATCAGCAAGAAAAAGTTTCTCTTGCATTGGGGAGTTTGCGGCTAAAGCTTGGTATCCTTGGAGACAAATCACCAAATGAACTAGAAATACCCATAGCAAAAGTGAAAAACATCTATTCTCATAGCAAAAAAATAGAGCTTGATGAAAAATTTATCCCCACCTCTATTGATATTTGCAGTAATGCCTTTATAAAAAGTTTTCTAGAAGAAATGCTCTTTTCCATCAAGCAACACAAAGAAAGCTTCACGCAAATTTTTAGAGGCATAGACCAAACCAAAAATACGCTTGATTTTAGCACCTATTTATCGCTCAATCTCCTCAAAAAATACACGCTTATCTTTTCTTATCTTGTCAATAAAGAAAAACTACACCCAGAGACATTATATGAAAAACTTGTAGAATTTCAAGCTGACTTACTTACCATAAGTCATAATGATGCACAAGATGAATTTATACCCTACGAGCACAATGATTTAAGTGCGGTTTTCATTCCGCTTAGTAATAATATCCGCCTCCTCTTTGCTAATGTTACCTCACCCAAATATGCAATGGCACAAGTCATAGACAATGGCAATGGATTCTACGATTGCATATTTGATAATGCTTCTATGCTGCAAGATGGGGAATTATTCTTAGCAGTAAGCTCCTCTCTACCTATGCAAACATTACTTGAAACCTTTAGCACACAGAGTAAAATACATACCCAAGCCACTATTAAAAGCATTGTTGCCTCACAGCTTAAAGGACTGCATATAGAGGCAATCCCCAGCATTCCATCAGCTCTACCGCATTTAAGTGGCTATGTATATTTTAAGCTTGATAAGCAAGATTTTATCTTTACGCATTTTGCTAAGCAAAATGTTATCAGCCTTTATATGACAAATAATATCACAAAGCCCGACATTAAGCTTTGGGCATTATTTAACTAAAGAGAAATGCTATGAACACAGAGCAAGAACTTTCCCTGCTACTTGAAACAAATTTTGCAAACCATTGCAACAATATGCAAAACAATAAGATTTTACACTTGACCTTGCCATTACTTTTGTTTGCTACACGACTTTCCAAAACAGGCACACTTGATGATAGCTATATCACAAATACAGAAGAAACTTTTGCTAATGAAATCCTCTCTATCGGAAGCAATCTCAATGCTTTGCGTTGTTATGAAGATAAGGATTTAATCAAACTCCGTTACTGCTTGTGTGTATTTATTGATGAAATGCTCTTACATAATGAAAGCTTTATCAATAGCCACTTTGCAAAACATACACTTACTATACGTCTTTTTGATGAAATGCTAGGTGGAGATAAGTTTTATGGTATTGCCAATCAATGGCTTCTTACCCCAAGCAAACACAAAGATATGCTAGAATTTATCTATACATGCCTTATTTTGGGCTATCAAGGCAAATATGCCTCCGACACTCAAGGCAAACAAAAAATTAATCATCTATGCTGCAATATAGCAAATTCTCTTGCTCCTGCTATGGGAAGTAGCGAAGAAAAAGCTTTTGAATTAGCCCTCAATCATCAAGAGCAAACGCGTATTCTAAAACTTTTGCATAAAAAATACTTGCGACCATTTTGGCTTATGGCTATCATTTGCTCCATCGTTGCATTATTCTTTCTTTTCTCATTTTTAAAGCTAGAATCTCAAAAAGCCATTACACAAGATACCCTTAAACAAAATTTGCAACACTTCAAGGTATCTCCACATGAGGATTAAGGAAATGTTTGGCAAGATATTTAATTATCTCAAATCAAAAACTTTTCTCTATATTTTACTTATATGTTTTGCGTTGCTTTTAAGTGTACTTTTTTACATATACTCGCCCTTATTTGCATTTAATGATATTTATATTTTTAGTAGCGCATTAACAAGAATCCAAGTGCTTATTGTCGTATGGCTTTTAATCTTTTTTATCTTTCTTTATAGACCACTTATTCATCTTATCCAATCGCTCAAAAATGAGAAACACATACAGTACAAGGAAATCAAACAAGAAGTTACAAAGGCATTCCGCAGGGCTAAAAGAAATTATTTCATTGCTCTAAATGACGCAAAGAGTATGTGGAAAAGAAAACTCTATCTTAAAAATATCCCTTTAGTGATTATTATTGGTAATGAGGGAGCAGGCAAAAGCTCGTTTATCAATTATGCGAATATACAATATCCATTGAGTGAAAGCTTGACATCTTATAAGAAATTTCACAAATCTACCAACAACTTCAATCTTTACATTTCTCAAAAGGGTGCATTGCTTGATACAGAAGGTAATTATTTTGCACAAGAGAACTTTCGGCAAACAAGTAATACCGATGAAATTGCTGAAGATAATTTAGAAAAGAATAAAGATTTTTTAATCAAAAAGGGCGTATGGAATCAATTCTTACACTTCCTTAATACTAATACCTTTCATAGCAAACTTAATGGCATTGTGCTTATTATTGATGTGCATGCTTTTTTACAGAATCCAAAGCAATATGAACAAAATGTCTTACAATATCTAAGCAAAAGAGTGAGTGATTGCGAAGAAAATCTAGGCTTGCAACTCCCCATTTATATTGTTTTTAATAAAATTGACTTGTTAGAGGGTATGCGGACATATTGGGACATCTTTGATGAAAGCATTGCAAATAAAATGCTAGGACTTACTTTAGATAAAAATAGTAGCAAATTAGAACTACAAAATACTTTTACAGAATTAAGCAATTCATTGCTCTATACTTTTATGCGTAGAAATCAATCCTTACATTCACTTGAAGACAAAAATTTAGCCCTTTTATTTTTAAAGCAACTTGATGTGCTTTTTGCCCTTGCAATAGACTTTATCCTCCAAGCAAAGGAACAAAATGCCTTCAAAAACAAATCCTATATCCGCGGCGTATATTTTACCTCCGCATACCAAGAAAATGTCCCCAGAAATTACTTGCTTGATGCTGTGTGTGAAAAATACGAAATCAAAAAACCTCCGGCAAAATCCGCAACCAAGCAAAATAAGCGAAGCTACTTTGTGCAGGGTTTGTTAGAACATATTTTTCTTAAAGATGCACATCTAAGCAGTATGATTAAAACCTCTTGGCAAACTTTCAGGCTCGCCTTTGGAACTATAAGTATATGTATATTTGGATATGTTTTTTGCACTTATTTAATCCATAAAACCTATAAAGAAGTAGATAAAAGCCATATCACATTTAATAGCATTACTTCATTGCTTGCGAATACAAGCTCTTATGAACATCTTACCCTGCAAGAAAAAACCGAACTTATGCTTCATCTTAAAGCCATACTCAAAAACTATCCATCTCTATTTGAAAAGCCCTCCATTATACAGTATTTTTCACTGAATTTCTCCTATCAAGGATTTTTGCCTGCAAGAGACTTTTATTATGCTATCAATGAAGAAGTGATTGGCAAAACATTGCTTAGAGAAATGGAGCAGATTCTCTTACACAATACCGATCAAACCACACTTATTGAAACCATCTATATGTATCAATCACTCTATGATGAAGCATATATAAATAAACCTCTTTTGGCAAATTGGGTTATAAAGAATTGGCAACCTTTTGCTAAATATAAAATTCCAAAAGATGATTTTATTACCGCTATTGAAGATTTAGCTATAGGCAATCTCTCACATACACAACCAAAAGATACACAAGCGCTACACATAGCAAAAACTCAAATTATGCAATTAGAGCAACAACAGAGAATCTATACCATTATGGCTTTTAGAAATAGCCTAAAAAAACAAAGCTTTTTTAACCTTAAAGATAAGGTAGGCACAGCATTTTATATGATATTTGAGCATACTGATAAATTAAGTCAAATTGATAAAACCTATACAAAAGATGGTCTAATGGAGTTTTTAAGTAATTTAGATACCAATATACAAACTGCTATCAAAATAGAATCTTGGGCGTATAATGAAAAAATGCAATACCAAGCCCTCACAGAACAAGCACAAAGAGATTTATACACACATATTATTAGTATTTACCTTAATGATTATAAACAAAGATGGGAAGAATTACTTCAGGCTATATCTCCTAAGCAATATACCGACAAAAACAATATACTCACACAATTACAAATCTTATCAGAATCTACCAATCCACTCAATAGCCTCATTAAAATCGTAAATGATAATACCCACCTAAACGACACTCTTTTGCTTAATTACGCATACAGCTTAGGATTGCCAAGCTCAGATATTAAAGCACAATTTACATATATTAGTAACTCCTTTAAAGATTATTATGACTTCATAGGAGAAAAATCCTTACTTCTCTCTCAAATAGATTCCTTTAATGACATAAAAAAGCAAAGTAGCACGGAAGAAATAAAAGAGATACTCGCTAAAGATATACAAAATATGAGTGCTAAAATTACAGAATTTACAAAAGATGATACAAAAAACATAAAAGATAAGCTTATATATATCCTTGAAGGAAGTAATGATGAAACTGATGCATTTGTAGAGCTAAAGCGAAACACAGCAATGTTGCCTCATGCGTTAAAACAATACTACAATGAGATTTCTACACTCTCTTGGAACGTTATAGAAAAAAGCACCTATGCACTTCTAAATAATGCATGGAAAAAAGAGGTGTATGATACTTTTATAAATGATATCTCCCCTTTTTATCCTTTCAATGCTTACTCGGATAAATCCTTGCCACTCAACACTTTTAAAGATTTTTTTGGCAATACAGGCACATTACAATCTTTTTATACGCAATATCTAAGTAAGATTTTGCAAAAAAAAGGCAATACCTATGTGCCAAATCCTGCCTATAGCGAGACGATAAAGCTTTCTGCTCAATTTATAAGTTTTTTTAACCAAATAAGCAATCTCAATAGCATATTTGATAATAACAATAACCTTACACTTAACTTTTTTATACAATGCCTTGATTTATCATCAGATTTTAGCTCTCTTGATATAAGCTATAACAACCAGACCTTACACTATGATCACACGTTTAATCCTAAAATCCAGATTATTATTGAACAATTCAATAGTAGCACGGAGTTACGTTTGAGCGTGAATGACTATTACCAAATGCCTCAATACAATAAAATTTATAATGGTGAATGGGCGTGGCTTAGATTCATAAAAGACATTACACCTGCTCAAAATACAGGCAACACTCTTTACTTTGAAAATAATAAACAATGGTATTTTGATTTTAGCATTACTCCAAATAGGCTAGAACTTTTACATTTAAGCCGTATTCTAACGCATTTTAATATGCCTCAACTTATCACTCAACAATAAGGAACGCAAATGGCGCAAATAGCAATTCTTGTAGAAGACATTGATAACCAAGCAAAACCGATTTATTGTGTTTTTGACGATAATGGAGGAACCATAGGCAATACTTCCATCAATCATTTGTGTTTGCCAGATGAATCTATTCAAGAAAGACATGTTAATATCAACTATGAAGATGGTTGCTTTACTATCTCTTGTATTGGGGATTCTGAAGTATTTTACAATGAATCTTTCTCTAAACTTGAGCAAGGCTATGAAACAATTATAGAAGTTGGGGATAGTTTTAGAATTGGAAAATATAAATGCAGCTTTATAGACACAAAAGATATAAAAGATGACTTCCTGGACTATAAAAAAGTGCTTGATAAAATTGCTGATGAAAGTGATTTTGCCATAGATGTTAAGCCTAGAGTGCAACTAGATACAAAAATATTAGATGAAGAAAATATGGCTGACAGCTTAGATAAACATAAGATATTAGAAAAACTCTCTCCAGCACAAGTTATAAATACCATACCCTCCGATATAGCAAACACTCACGATACTATACAAAACATTATCACTTCATCGCAATCAATGATAACAGATAGCATTTCTAAAAAAGAAATATCACCACAAACAAAGGAAAGTGATATTATCCTTAATACTAAGAATATACAAACATTCCTACAAAGAATGCTACAATCTTTCTCTATGCCTAATAACCCCCTATCACACATCAATATGACAACTTATGAGCACATACTTGACACACAAGAGCTAGATTCTATCCTGCATAATACCTTGCTTATAGATTCTATCCCACTTCTTAACACTCTCATATTAGCCCTTATTAGCAAAGAACTCCATAGCCCATATTTTGAGATATTAGAACACGATATATTTGCAAACTCATTAACTCAAGCCATTATTCAATCTCATCAAAATAGTAAAGAATCCTTACAATGTATGCTTTTAAAGGCACTTAGCACATACTTAAAGAATCCTCTTTAGATTCTTAATACTTCCTCTTCTTTGCAAATTGAAAGTTTGAGGCTTTATGTATTTTGCATCTTTGTATGGCATTTATCAATACTTATCTTTTTATTTAATATGATGCTTTTTAGCATACCATTCTATTTTATCACGTAATTCTTGTGGGAAAGATTCTCTATATATAGCTGGGATAGTGGGATTGAGCAATTTATCAAGCTTACCTGCTTCATAGAGTTCATCTAAATACTCTGGGATATAATAAGTGGGAGCATTGGGATAGCCTTGTGGGGGAGTGATGGCAGCGACTTTAGCTGTTAGAATATATTCCTCTCTTAGCCATTGTTTGTTTTTATCATTAGATATGTCTTTATCTATAAATTCACTCATATTAGTTCTAAGAAATGGCATAGAATCTATAATGGCTTTTCTAAACTCATCTCTGCTCTCTTTAGTAGAATCTGTATCTCTAGGGTCTTTTATTTTACCTGCTTGTATTTGATCATATAGATATTCAATCAAACTACCATCATAGTCTAATGCGATATTATTGCGATTCAAATCCATTACCCAATCCACTCCCATTATCTCATCTATGTATGGGAGCATA
>ERZ778496.743-NODE-743-length-28225-cov-7.953142_pt1 | contig 28225 bp, 30 predicted proteins | sample MGYA00433099_ERZ778496 | MGnify/ENA primary metagenome ERZ778496 (study PRJEB29527, sample SAMN07138962) | mouse gut metagenome | material: feces | host: mouse | place: China:Nanjing | collected 2016-01-25 ...
GGGCCGGTTGCGGGGGATTTTTCGATGCAGACCGGCCCCGGCGCAAGATCAAAGACCTTGAAATGCCCATTACAGATTGTTTGCAAACTCCGCAGCAGACTGGGATATGTAACTGGCGGCAACGCGGTTGGGGATTAGCTGTTTTGTGTTCGGTTTGCAAAGAAATGAATTGCTAAAACCGGCTTTAGCCGGGCGAGCCGAAGCCCCGCCCTGCGGAGGCTCGCAAATACTCGCCCCGCCGGCTTCGGCACGAGAACATCATTGCTGCCGACCGAACCAAATTTGAAAACCAACGCCGGTACCTTGTAATACCGGACTCGGTTACGGTTGACGCAATTCTATGAATTGCCACACAAACAACGATTTTCCTTTAACCCACCTGCACCATTATACCGCCAGCGGACTGCTGAATCTGCCGACCATGCTGATGCAAGCCTTGACCTGCATCACTCCTGGTACGAAGTCGCTTGTGAACGGGGGGGAATTCCCTGCCTCCAAAAGATCATCCCTGCCGCAGCGATGCCGCGGCAGGGATGATTGCATTTCGGGAGAGGTGCCGAAGCACACTCCGGTCCGTTTAGCGGATGATGTTCGAGATGAGGAACGTGGCGGCTACCGTGAGGATGGCGTAGAGCTCGGGGAAAGCGGCGAGGATCAGCGTCTTACCCATCACGTCGTGGCCGTTGCCGATGGCGGCGATACCGTTGGCGCACACCTTGCCCTGGAAGATGGCGGCGGCGAGGTTGACGATACCTACCAGAATACCGGCGCCGAGGACGGCGGCACCCTGCAGCATGGAGGGATTCTGCAGGAACGACTGCACCATGAAGAAGCAGACGAAACCGTAGAGACCCTGCGAACCGGGCAGTGCCGAGAGAATCATGTAGCTACCGAAAGCGCCGTTGTTCTTCTTCATGGCACCCACGGCGGCCTGGCCGCAGATCGAAGTACCCACGGCCGACGCGATGCCTGCCAGACCTACCATCAGAGCCACGCCCACGTAGGCCATTACCAAAGCTGTTGTTTCCATAAGAGATTGAGTTTTTTTTGTTTGTTATTGATTTTTGTTTTTTAATTCTCCATCTTCCGCAGCGGTTCGAAGTTGCGCGTGGCCATCTCGAAACCGGCGTTTTTGTAGAACTCCACGAATGTCAGACGCATCGGGTGTACGAACGACGAGATGGTCGACATGAATAGGTTGATGCCGTGGCCGATCAGCAGGATCGGCAGCATGATGAGTATCCGCACGACGATGTTGGCGCCGTCGGGCACGAATCCCTCGGCCAGCGAGTTGAAGACCAACGCCAGCACGCCGCCCGACAGGCCGATGGCGAACAGTCGGATGTACGACAGCACGTCGCTCAGCAGGCCCGTGATGTTGTTGTAGAGATTCCACACGCCGGAACCGACGTTGACCAGCGGATTGCGCCCGGGGGTGTTGAGGAAGAGCATCAGGAAAGCTCCGACACCCAGCACGACGTAGAACGCAACGGACGAAGTGCCGAATCCCGGTACGGTCCACGCAGGATTCAGCATCGGGAGTCCGCCGGCGACCACGCAGGCCAGCAGGATGAGGAACCAGCCGAGCGCGCCGAAAGCGTAGCGGATGCCGAACGTGCGCGCGGTGACGCAGATGCTTATCAGCATGCCGAACAGAATCTGCACCACGCCGATGGCCAGGGCGATGGAGAAGAACTTGCCCTGGAAATCGAAGAACGGCACCGAGGGGAAGTAATCCTTGAGGTTGAGTCCGAAGAACGACCCGCAGAAGAGTCCGAAAAGGATCGTCGCGGCGGCGCACATCGTGGCGAACCACGCGGCCTGGCGCATCATGCCCGGCTTGCGGTTCTTGCGGAGCAGCCACAGGCCCAGGCCCAGCAGGATCAGACCGTAGCCGGCGTCGTTCAGACAGATGCCGAAGAAGAGCATGTAGAACGGCGCGAAGAACGGCGTGAGATCGAGCGTGCCGTAGCGGGGCCGGGCGTACATGTCGCCCACGAGCTCGAAGATGCGCGTGAACCAGCCGTTCTTGAGCTTGACGGGCGTGTTGTCCTCGGGCGTGGGGTCGCTCTTGAGGAAGACGACGTTGGGGTACTCCTTCAGCAGCGCGTCGACCTTGCCGGAACTCTCCGTCTCGGCCCAGCCTTCCATGATGACCAGCGTGCCGTCGGCAGCCTGCCGGGCCGTGGCTTCGACCTGCACGCCCTGCAACCGCTCCTTGAGCGCGGCCACATGGGCGGCGATCAGGTCGGCGGAGGCGGCAGCGCGGGCGAAGCCGGCATCCAGCGCATCGAGTTTCGTGCGCTCGGCGGCGGCGAGCCGTTCGGCCTCGCGGATGTCCATCTGCGGCGCTTTCATCTCCTGTGCGTCGAGATTCACCTCCTGGCCGGGGGCGGCCACGACGATGAACCACACGGTGGAGTCGGTGCGGGCGATCTCCGAAAGGGTATACTGCTCCGACCACTCGGCCGACGCCTTGTCGTAGGTGTTGCGCTGGGTGAAGAAATAGCGCAGTACGATGCCCTGCTCGGCGAGCTGCTGCGTGCGTGCCGCGTCGAAGTCGCCCCAGGGGCGCAATTCGTCGGCCGCTTTCTCCAGACGGGCGATCTCGGCTTTAGCCGCGGCGGTCTCGCGCTGGGTGCGGAGGTATCCGGCGAACGCCTCGGCCCCCGAAGCGTAGGGCTGCGCCTTCGACTCCTTGTGCTCGGGCTCGTCGGCCCACGCCTTGAGGAAGTCGACGGCTTTGTTGCCCGCCTCGATGTCCAACAGCAGTTGCCGGTCCTGCTCCGTGGGCTCCCAACCGGTGACGGTGATGTCGACCAGCCCCAGTTCGCGCAGGCGGTCGATGAAATCGGCGCTCTGTGCCGCAAAGAGCACAAAGTCGTATTTCGACATTCTTGCTATCATAACGTGGCGCCCTCCCCGGCCTGCTGTTGTTTGGTTTTCACGATCTTCTGTGCCGACTTGGAGAGGTTCTCCTCGTCCTCCATGAAACGTTTGATCTTGCGGATGGCATCCTCGTAGCCGGGTATCTGCACCTTCTCGTAGAGGTTCACCTTCTGAGTTGTCTTGCGCCGGGCGTAGTCCAGGAGCTCCATCTTGCGGTCGTAGACCTCGAACTCCAGGGCCAGCCGCGCCAGCTTCTTGAGTATCTCCACGCCGTCGGCGAACCAGACGGGCGCGGAAAAGAGGTCGTAGGGCTTCTCCTCGAACTTCACGTCCTGCAGCACGGGCGTGCGCACGCCGGCGATCTTCTGCGTCGCGAGCTCCACGTCGGCGATGCGCACCAGGCCGTCGTCGAATTCGCCCCACAGCGCCGCCATGTAGTCGTACTCGCCCTTCAGGGCGTCGAGCCGACGGCGGTAGTCCGCAGCGGAGTCCTTCGCTTTCTTGACCTCGGAACGCAGGGCCGACTCCTTGCTTTTGATGGTCGGGAGGGCCTTCTGCCGCATCTTGAGCTGCTTGCCGAGTTCGCCGAGCGAGGTTTTGTTGTATTGGAATTTGATGGCCATGGGAAAAAACTAAGCTTTCCAGTACTTCTTGATGAGCTCCTCCTTGATGGCCACCTCCTCGCGCGAGAAGTACTCGGCGAAGAGCGTCCAGGCGGTGTCGAGCATCGCGGTGATGTCGATGTTGACGTCGATGGCCAGGAGTTTCTCGGAGTAGTCGTGGGCGAACTTCAGGGTGCGCTCGTCGTAGTCCGAGAGGTCGAAACCGTTCTCGAGCTTGGTCTTGGCATTGGCCGCGTCGGCGTAGAGACGGACGCAGGCGTTCATCACCTGCGGATGGTCCTCGCGGGTCTTCTTGCCGATGACCAGCTGCTTGAGTCGCGACAGCGAACGGAACGGGTCGACGATGACCTTGCCCGTGTCGGAATCGTTGCGCAGGAACAACTGGCCCTCCGTAATGTAACCCGTATTGTCGGGAATGGCGTGGGTGATGTCGCCGCCCGAAAGGGTCGTCACGGCGATGATGGTGATCGAACCGCCGTTGGGCAGCTGCACGGCCTTCTCGTAGATCTTGGCCAGGTCGGAGTAGAGCGAACCGGGCATCGAGTCCTTGGAGGGGATCTGGTCCATGCGGTTCGACACGATGGCCAGCGCATCGGCATAGAGCGTCATGTCTGTGAGCAGCACCAGCACCTTCTCGCCCTTGTCCACGGCGAAGTACTCGGCGGCCGTCAGGGCCATGTCGGGCACCAGGAGACGCTCGACGGGCGGGTTCTCGGTGGTGTTGACGAACGAGACGATGCGGTCGAGGGCGCCGGCGTTCTCGAAGACCGACTTGAAGTAGAGGAAGTCGTCGTTCGTCAGACCCATGCCGCCCAGAATGATCTTGTCGGCCTTGGCGCGCAGGGCCACGTTGGCCATCACGGCGTTGTAGGGCTGGTCGGGGTCGGCGAAGAACGGAATCTTCTGACCCGTGACGATGGTGTTGTTGAGGTCGATGCCGGCGATGCCCGTGGCGATGAGCTCCGAGGGCTGGATACGCTTGAAGGGGTTGACCGTCGGGCCGCCGATCTCGCGGGCCTCGCCCTCGACGGCCTCGCCGCCCTCCAGGGGTTCGCCGTAGGCGTTGAAGAAACGGCCGGCGAGGTTGTCCGATACCTTGAGCTTGGGCGGCTCGCCGTGGAAGATCACTTCCGAGTCGGTGGCGATGCCTTCCGTGCCGGCGAAGACCTGCAAGGTGACGTTCTCGCCCATAATCTTCACCACCTGCGCGAGCTTGCCGCCCACGGTGGCCAGTTCGTCGTTGCCGACACCCGAGGCGCGGAGCGTGACGGTGGCCTTGGTGATGTTGTCGATCTTGGTATATATCTTCTGAAATGCGCGTGTTGTCATGGCTTATTCGGTTTTGGCAAGTACATATTGCTCGATCTGCTTGCGGTAGTCGTTGAACTTCTCCGACTGCCACTGGGCGTAGTTCATCTGACGGAAGAGGTTGATGAGTCCCTTGAAGAACTGCGAACACTCCTCGAAGTCGGCGAACGAGAACTCCTTGCGGCAGATGTCGAGCACCGTTTCGTACATCATCTGCTGACGCTCGATGGGGCAGTTGGCGTCGATGTCGTCGAAGGCGTCCTGCTGGAGGATGACGAAGTCGATGAGCTCCGATTTCCAGAAGCGTTCGTGGTACTCCACGGGCACGCCGTCGTCGCCCAGAATGTTGATCTGGTCGTTGGCCTCCTTGCCGCGCTGCACGATGGTCTTGCCGGCGTAGACCTTCTCGACCCAGCCCTTGCCGATGTGACCGTCGAGGTATTCGGCGATCTCGGGGTATTCGAGGTACTTGGAGTAAGATTCCAGCGGGTCGATGGCGGGATAGCGCTTCGAGTCGGCGCGGCCCTGCGAGAGGGCGTAGAAGCAGCGCGCCGCTTTCTTGGTCGACTCGGTGACCGGTTCCTTGAGGTTACCGCCCGCGGGCGACACCGTTCCGAGGAACGTTACGGAACCCGTTTCGCCGTTGTTGAGCTTCACCAGACCCGCGCGCGAGTAGAAGTTGGAGATGATGGCCGAAAGGTCCATCGGGAAGGCGTCCTGACCGGGCAGCTCCTCCAGACGGTTGGACATCTCGCGCAGCGCCTGGGCCCAGCGCGACGTGGAGTCGGCCATCACGAGCACCTTGAGACCCATGGCGCGGTAGTACTCGCCGATGGTCATGCCGGTGTAGACCGAGGCTTCGCGCGCGGCGACAGGCATGTTGGAGGTGTTGCAGATGATGATCGTGCGCTCCATGAGCTTGTGGCCCGTGCGGGGGTCGACCAGCTCGGGGAACTCCTTGAAGATTTCGACCACTTCGTTGGCGCGCTCGCCGCAGGCCACCATGATGATGACGTCGGCGTCGGCCTGCTTCGAAATGGCGTGCTGGAGCACCGTCTTGCCGGCGCCGAACGGACCTGGGATGAAGCCCGTACCGCCCTCGGCCATGGGGTTGAAGGTGTCGATGGCGCGCACGCCCGTCTCCATGACGCGTGCCGGACGCGGTTTCTCGGCGTAGCAGCGCACGGCCTGCTTGACGGGCCATTTCTGTACCATGGTGATGTCGTGGTCGCGGCCCTCGGCGTCGGTGACTACGGCGATCGTGTCGGTGATCTTGTAGGTGCCGGCCTGGGCGACGCTCTTGACCGTGTAGGTGTCGGTCATGGTGAAAGGCACCATGATCTTGTGGGTGAGCCACTGTTCCTTGACCTGGCCCAGCCACGAGGCGGCCGACACCTTGTCGCCGGCCTTGGCCAGGGGCTCGAACTCCCACTGCGCCCCGAAGTCGACGGGTTCGGTCATCGAACCGCGGGCGATGAACAGCCCGTCCATCTTCTCGAGGTCGTTCTGCAGACCGTCGTAGTTGCGCGACAGCAGACCCGGAGCGAGCGTCGCTTCGAGCATGTGTCCCTCGAACTCCACGCGGTCGCCGATCTTCAGCCCGCGGGTGCTGTCGAATACCTGTACGTAGGCGGCGTCGCCCACGACCTTGATGACCTCGGCCATCATTTTCGTATCGCCGGTATGGACGTAACATATCTCGTTCTGACCCACGGCGCCGTCGGCCTTGACGATGACGATGTTCGAAATGATACCGTTTACACGTCCTGTTGTTTTCATATCTGTTCTGTTGATTCTCTTTGGTTTTCAGCGGCAAAATCGGGTTTTGCCTTCTGTTTGCGGTTCGGGGCGGCGGGCTCCTCTTTTTATGGCGTTGTCTTCTTTCATCGCGTCGGCCGTCGCCTGCTGCGTTGTTCGCCGTCTGCGGTGTCGTGCGCGCTTCCCGTTCCTGCTTCGGTTCCGCTCTCGCTTTGGCCTGCTTGCTCCAGAACGGGCGGGGTGCCGGTGCTTACCGGACCTGTTCGGCTATCCGTTCCTTGCCGTCCAGTTCGGCCAGCAGGCGGGCGAACATTTCGCGGCCGCGTGCAGGGTCGAGCAGGGTCCAACGGGCCACGATGTTGACCCGGACCAGGTAGGAGAGCACGGCATTGATGTCGAAGTAGTCGAACGTGGCCAGTTCGAGGGCCTCGTTCCAGCGGATGAGGTCGATCCGGCGCTCCTTCTCGACAAGGTTGGCTTCGTCGCCCACGGCGGCGATCACAGCGTCGATGTAGCCCAGTTCGCCGCGCAGTCCGAAGTCGGCGGCCGAGCTGCGCTGCAGCTGATCGACCACGTCGCCTTCACCCACGGTCGCCTCCTCGACGGGACGTCCCAGAGCCCGGGCCGTCAGCGCGGCGGTGAGGTTGCGCAGGTTGCGGTCGAAAACGGCCCAGGCGCGCAGAAAGCGGCATCCCTTGCGTTCGCAGAGAGCATAGTAGGCCGCGAAAAGCGACTTTTCGAAAGCGCGCGTCGTGTCGACCGTCTCGGCGTCTTCGCCCTCGGGCTCGTTGTAGGCGCGGACCACGCGGGCCAGCTCCTCGGGCAGACGGGAGGGGCGTTTCAGTTCCTCGGCCAGCTCCTCGCGCGTCAGGTTGCCCAGCGGCACGAACGCCGAACGCCCGGCACGCAGGGCGGCCAGGTTCTCGCAGTCGTAGTAGGCATCGAGCAGCCGCACCTGCCGGGCGTCGCGGTCCGTGAGGGCCTCGATGATCTCCCCGACGATGGCCTGCGCGTCGAACCCCTTGGTGTCGGCGTCGAGCGCATACTCGCGAAGTCCGGCGACAAGCGTATAATAATTGGTCGCGAACATGGTGCCTACGCCTTGAACAGCATCCGGGAAACCTTCTCGCGCAGGTACTCGCCCAGCAGCGCCTCGATGTCGGCGTCGGAGAACGAGATGTAGTAGCCGCCGTCCTTGGCGCCTACCTTGAATCCGGTGCGCACTTCTTTGGAATAACCCACCTCGATGCCGGCCGCAAGCAGTTCCTTGGCAACCTTTTCGAAGGCTTCGTCGAGTTTCGCGCGTTCGTTTTCGGGCAGCAGGGCCTGCAGCTCGACTTTGCCGGCGTCGGCTCCGTTCCAGTTCTTGGCCACGGCCAGCAGCATCTCTTTGATGAAGGCCGGGTCGATGGCCGCTTCCTTCACGCCTGCGTCGATGGACTTGGCCACGATCATCCCGGCGATCTCGGACTTGATGCGCGCCACGGCCTGTTTGCCGGCCAGGGCGATTTCGGTCAAGGTGTTCTTCTCCACATCCTCGGCTTTGGCCTGCGCCTGGCGAAGCACGTTCTCGGCCTGCGCCCGGGCGTCGGCCTCGATCTTGGCGGCACGGGTCTTGGCGTCGGCGACCAGCCGTTCGGCTTCGGCGCGCCCTTTCTCCAGCCCCTCGTCGTAGAGTTTGCGGGTCAACTCTTGAAGTTTGTTTTCCATAGCGTTTTATCTGATTTGATTTTCGTTTTGCGTTTCAACCCCACAAATATAGGAAAGATTATCAGAACAACAACTCTTTGCGGTTACAATTTGTCCGCAATCAACCAACAATCGTCCGAAATCGACGAACCGCTTCCGGCGGCTCCGCTTCCCGGCTTCTTTCCGGGTTGGCCGCAGCGACAAAAAGGCTGCCGAAGATGCCGGCTGGATCCGCAGGCGGGGTAGTTTGCATTGTTCGGGGCGATGCAACGGACCGTTCGATGGGAGGTCTGCTTATGGATGCAATATGTTATTTTACATCGGTCTGTTAACCGGCTTTGTCGATTGTTATTCAATATTTTATTGTATAATCGCTTGTTTGACAAGTCGCGTCTTGTTTGAGTTTTGTTACTGACGGATGCCGTTCCTGGCGAAGTAGAAATACGTTGGTTGCAGTTGTCGGAAATTGGTTTCGTTCGGGTTGCTTAGGGTATTTGATTGCAATAAATTATTGTAATCTTTTTCCGGTGGCAGTTTCGACAAAAAGACGGTAGAAAGGGTGCGGTGTCTGAAATGACCTTGCGGGGCTCGGTCTTTCTCTTTGCTGCCGCAGGCATCCGTGCAAAGGATGCCGGTTTCCTGTGAACGGACACGCTTGCAGAGCGCTCCTTTTATACGCAGAACCTCCATCCGGACGAATCCGATGGAGGTCTTGCGTATAAAAAAACTTCGGCCGAAGCCGAAGTCGTTCACGGGATACCCGATTTTCTTTGCGGAGAGAACGATTTATGAACCTACTCTCCGAAAATCCTTATTATCAAGGTGATAAATATGTCAAAAGTCGCGTAGTAACGCTTCTGTAACGGCTTCTTGTCGGCAATAGTCCGGCTATTGTCAGTCAAGTGTCTGCTCGTTTATTACTTTGCAAAGATAAGAAGAAAATTTCAAAGTGTGGCAATAGCAGAATGAATAATAGCAAAATATTATAAATCAAAGTTCGACAGCTTTATTCGGTCAAGGATTTTATAAAGGGAAAAACCGAGAAGAGACCATAATACAAACATGGAAGACCTTTCAGAGATCTATGCGTACCCGTTATGGTTCGACTCTTAAAGTAGCGCAATTTTTAGACGATGAATCGTCGAACGGGCAACCGTATCCGAAATCAGTTGGAAGAAGCCGATAGATAAAAGCGAGATTGTAAATTGAAAGTCATTCTGTGGCACGATATAAATTACATCATATGAGCGAATTAGGTATTAGGTATGTCGTACATCGTCAGATTCGGGTTCCCGACGACAACCATGTTATCTTTGTTTTCGAGCAATAGTGCGCCGTATAAACCTCCGATTTTATAATGATTTTCTTTATATTTCTCCTCCATTGCCAACCTCGACTCTTCGACTGTTTTTCCCGATAAGAATTGTTTGAGACCTTCGACAGCGCATTCTACGCACTCTTCGCGAAGAAGAATATTAGTGTCGCTTTTATATCCCCAAAATAATGCGATGTTTCGATTGCTCAATTCCTCTTGCAATTGATTTCCGCATTGGCACGAAAACGTATAAAAGACGTTTCCGCCGAATAAATCCGAATTAATATCGTTCGAAACGATATCTTCGTTTCGCTCGTTTACAAGTCCTTTCTTATGCCCGTGCATATATGCAGAGAATATGAATCCGCCACGGCACGAACCGATATGGCGTTCGATTTCTTCAGCAGAAAGATCGGGTGGAGTTATCGTTCTGTACGCGATATTGCAATTCGTCGCTAATTGCTTCGTTTCATCGGCGCAAGACTCGAAAAACCATTTGTTTTCTTCGGTATAATCGTTATTATACGAGATAATAATATCGTCAATCATCGAGTTTGCTGTCTAATAAAGATTGGATCGTAGATTTATACATTATTCTCTCTATATCTTTTCCGAACCCGGTTTGTCGCCGAACTTCATCAAGAATTTTTCTAAGCGTATAACTTTCTTTTCCTCTGTATACGAAGGGCTTGTCGGCTTCTTCTTCGTGTTGCAAAATCCATTGCTCTAAAACGCAATCGAAATCGGTATTCCAATTGTATTTTATGCGTTCGACGATTTCTTCGGCTTTACGCATATCGGCATTATTGATAAAATAGATGCCTTTGTTGTTTATCATCTCTATGACATCGTCTACAGGCTGTTGCAACGGAGAATTAGCGGACATCATTACGATGTAGAGCAGAGATGTTTTTTCTCGTATACGTTTCAACCCGTCTATTCCTTGCAATCCTGTATCGAATTTACAATCTAAAAAAACAATGAGTTTTTTCGATAGATTATTGAAAATATAGTCCAAACTTTTTTGAACGTCGGGGAACAGTATTACTCGTGCGTCTTGAAATACTTTTTCGAGCCTTCGAACGAAAGGATCGGAGGACTTCATATTGTCGTCGATTATTACGATTTCGAAATTCATATTCGTTTATTTTTTAAATGGTAAGGTTATTTGAATCGTCGTTCCTACGTCGCCGAATTCGCTATCGATTATCTTCACGCTACCTTTCAACGACTCGACTCTCGTTTTGACCACATATAACCCGATTCCTGCTCCCCCGTCTTTTTCTGTCGTAGTATTATACAAACCGAAGACCCATTCTTTTTTTTCATCGGGAATACCTACGCCAGTATCGGATATTTTAATAATTAACTCGTTATTATCCGTAAAGGCAGTGCATTTCAGAATTTTTTCATCGACACTCTTCATCGCTTTAATAGAATTGTCTATTAAGTTTTGGAGGATGTCGTAAAAAAATTGTCTGTTCGAAGATATAATCAATTGCTCTCCTATGGCATATTCGGCCTTTATTCCTTCGTAATCGAATTTAGTTCGATAATTCTGTATAATATCGACGATAAGCTTTTGTAAATCGATATCTTGAAAAGAAATATTGGATTGAGAGTAACTCAACATATAATTGATAACCTTATCCAATATTTCCATTTCTTCGGAAATTTCTTTCGCGTATAAGAGAAAAAATTTCTCTTCTTCAGGATCGGGGTAAAATTCTTTGAAGAAGTCCGCTTTTCGTTTGATCTTATTCAACGACGTCCGGACTGCATGAGTGATATGTATAGCATATTCTTGCAAAGACATAATACTCATGTACATATTTTCTTTGCGGATAAATTCTTCTTCCGCTTTTTTATGTTCTGCGATGGCAGCTTTTACGCTTTTCCCAGTTTTCTTTGCGGTCGAAATCAATTTGTTCAATTGCGGTTGCAATTGGGGATGAGCTTCTGCGATATCGGACGCCGATTGAACTAAATCGTCTATATCTTGCTTCGCATTATTGAGTTCGGAATCTATATCCTTTTTTCGGTTTTTTCTCAAATAGATTTTATAGTCTTCGATAGCACTGATCTGGAGGATAATGAACTCTTTCAACGCACGGTACTCATCGTTGTCGTTGAAGTCCTGACGGTTCGTCGCATCGATGATCTCCGGATTCTCTTGTTTCGAAATATCGACTATTCCGATTATTTCTCGTGTGCTGATCTTATTGAAGATATCTTGCCATAATCGCTTGTCGATTCCTAAAATATCGCGTTTCTTGTTTGCGTCGTCTTCTCGTTCTGCGAACGGAGTCGTAATCACACCGTCTCGATAGATTTTAACACCGTCGATTTCGTTATTCGGATATTTTTTTCGAAACGCTCGTCGCGCTTTATCGTCGAAGTAAAATAATCGCATAGAGATTCCTCCGAATTCTTTAATCTCTATATTTTTCTTTCTAATATTTCCGCTTTCTTCCTCGAAATAAAGAGTTTCCTGAATGCCGCGTTCTTTATCGAATGCGATGTCTAACGAAAGCGTCGCATCGTCGATATCGGATATCGATTCGATGACTTCGGTCTTTATCGCGAACTCAGGAGCGAAAACTCGTATTTGGAAAGGCGGATTCAAATTCGCATACGGAGATACGATTTTCGACGCTTCTCGAATGAATCTTTTTACATCGTCTTCACTCCAAATTTCTCGAACGTTTTCAATAATCAGGCTCGTTCCGGATTCTTCTGCGCTCGAAGAAGGAATATATGCATATCTATTTTCGATATCGGTAAATAATTTGATTCCACCGTCGTCATTAGCTTGATTATAATATAGATTCCAATCGATTTCAACATTCAGCCATCCATTGCTATTCGCTCGTTTCGTTATGATATTCACTTTGTCGCCCAATTTATCTACGGCGAAACGACCGATACCTTTTTCTCCTACGCATCGTCGGGAAAAAGGGGCTGGAGATATCGGATTTTTCCGCTTATTCGAAGTTCCGATTACCATCCATTTATCGCGAATATCTTCGAACGACATTCCGAATCCATTGTCTTTAATAGTTATACGACCTTTGGATTTATCCGCCGTGCTGGCATCGAATCCGACATTTTCGAATAAGACTTCTACTTCCGTGGCATTCGCGTCGTAACAGTTTTTCACGAGTTCGAACAGAGCCGTAATTCGATCTGTAATCAGATCGCGTCCGATCAGACGAAACGTACTTACATCGAATCTCCATTTCAATATTTTCTCGTCTTCCATCATTATTCGAGTTTCAAATGTTTCGCGATACTCATCGCAATTATCCGTCCTAATTTAGGAGGAACAGCATTCCCGATATAGCGAGATGCTTTCGTGAGCGATACGGCTTGTTCATTCGAGAAAAATTTGTAAGTTTTCGGGAACGTTTGTATCAATGCAGCTTCTCTCGCAGTTATTGCACGGTCTTGTTCCGGATGTCCGAAACGACCGTTGCCTAAACCTGTGCATTGCGTGGTCATCGTCGAAGCCGGTGAATCCCAAATCATTCTTCCATATACGCTGCCGAACGATTTCCCTTTTTCAGTCAGGTGGCACTTCAATTTCAACTCTTCCGGCCAGTCTTTCCAACTTCCTCCGTAGGGAGTACTCTTTATACGACGTAGATTCAGAGGAGAGAGGGATTGTGCTCGGTGCAACGGGTCTTCTGCGCAGGTTTCTCCTGCTTTTATTTCAGGCAAATCGCTTATAGCGTCTCTTAGCGTCACGTAATTATCTTTCGTATGGGTCGGCGGAATCAATTCTATTTTCCCGATCCTCGACGCTATAAGCACTAATCGCTTTCTGGTTTGCGGTATTCCGTAATCCGGACAATATACTTTATTGACGCTCACTTCATATTCTTTCTGTTTCAATAAAGAAATGAAGTCGGATAGCACGGGCTTCAATTTGAAATCCATGATTTGCGGAACATTTTCCATCGTAACGATATCCGGCAATGTCTCTTTTACCAATCGGCCGAATTGATAAAGAAGATCGTATTTGTTCGGGTCTTTTTCTTTGTTTTTGAAAGCATACGACGAAAATGGCTGGCAGGGAGCGCACCCTGCTAAAACCCGAACTTTCTTCCCTTTGAAGAGTTTATTGATTTTGGATTTCCGCACTCGCGTAATATCCATATCGAAAAATTTCGCTTCGTTGTTATGCGTATACGCGAACTCACAGGTTTTGTCAATATCGAATCCCGCTATAATATCGAACCCTTCCTGTTTCAACCCATAGCTTAACCCTCCGATACCGCAAAAAAGATCGATTACTCCTATTTGATCCCGTTTCAACATTTATTCGTACTTCGTTTCAATTTTATATATCTTTGTACTACAAAAGTAATTAAAGATTCTGAATCGAATAACTATTTTCAGGAATTTATGGACTCATGCAGCAAAATAAAACGGTCGGAAATAATGTCGAAAATCAAACACGAGAATACAAACCCCGAATTATTGGTTCGTAAATATTTGTTTTCTCAAGGTTTTCGATACAGAACGAACGTGCGCTCGCTTCCGGGATCTCCCGATATCGTTTTGAAAAAATATAAAACTGTAATTTTCATCCACGGTTGCTTTTGGCATGGGCATTCTTGTCGAGCTGGGCGTCGTCCCCACAGCAACGAGGCGTACTGGATTCCGAAATTGAACGCGAATGTAGAAAGAGACTGTCGAAAAATTTCAGAATTGGAAGAAGCTGGATGGAACGTACTCGTCGTATGGCAATGTGAAATAAATACTATCGCAAAAAGAGAAAAAAGGTTGCCGGAATTACTTATTGAAATCAAAACTAATCTTAACCTTTAGATTATCGCAGCTGATTGACGAAATGAAAATATATCCTATTTATCAGAAATTCATGTAAAGTATTATATTGTTCTTTTTTCGTTACTCATTCATACCGGGATAGCCTACGGCTCTCTGCTTCACAAGAAGCGGGGAGCTTTTCTTTTTCGGATGGTAGCTCCGCCCCATTATAAAGCGAATAGCACAAGCACTATTCTTACTTCCTCGAATCTGCCTAATAATTCGGTTACCTCCATTTTGCTGTCTTCCCATCGTCCCGTGTCGTCGTTATGTTGCAGGTGCGAAGGTGTTTACGAGGTCTTCACGGACGTACAAGGTCGAGCCTTGCGGTTCGGCGAAAAATCTTCCCTGCGTCCTGCGGTTGCGAGGTATTTTTCGTCGAAACCTTGTACGTCCTAACCTCTACACCGAAAAGCCCCTGAAACGAAACGACCGATACGATCGAAAGACGCATAAAAAAAATGTCGGATAAACGAGAGGCAGATTAGGATAAGAAACTCACTTCCTCCACTCTCAAATCCGCATCAAACTCAAAAAAAGCAGTAGACATGAAAGCGATAAAGATTCTCAAAACAGCATTACGCGCCTTTGCAGCCGTCCCGTGTGCCCTTGTGCTTTGGGTGGTGTATTTCATCGTCGGGATGATCGAAGCCCTAATAAGCGGCGTGTTGCAAATCGTGTGGAGCATCATCCTGTTCGGCGTCTCTCTCGCAGCCGTCATCGGTGTTTTCGTATGGATATTAACGCTTTAATTTAGACAGATTATGAATGTAACAATCGAATCATCCTTTTGTCCTTATTGCGACGAAGTAACGGAGATCTATTTCCGTCTTACAAATACGATTCTTCTCGCCAGTGACGAAAACGAACTGCGGCAAGGCATCAAGAATCTGCGAACCAAAGTTTCGCTCGACGACTATTTCGTGTACGGCTTCGGCGCACATCATTTTTGGGTACACCAGCGCAAGGTCAGCGACCCGACGCAGCAGTTCAGAAACAGACTATTGAAAGCAGAATTTTAACCCCTTAAACCACTATGACAATGACAACAAGAATGACGGTAAACGTCGTGTCGGTATGCCCGACAGGAGAGGAACGACACGAGTATTTCATCCCTGCCTTCGCCCGCAGGACGGGGAAGCGGTTTTGTCAATACGACTACCGACACACGGACGGCGAATTGTTCTCCTGCGTCGCTCCGACGTTGGAGGAGTGTCGCCGCAAGCGGGACGAATGGTTGCGACGTAAAACAGATAAAGAGGCGAAACGATGATAGCAGCAACGATATTACAGCAAATCGGCGGTAGACGGTTCGCCGCCATGACGGGAAGCCGCGATTTCATGAACTTGGGGGACGGGGTTCGCATGAACCTCTCCCGCAACAAGACCTCCGCCAATCGTCTGACCATAACGCTCGACAAAGAGACGGACACCTATCGGATGCGGTTCTACCGTATGACGGTCAGCAAGCATTTCGAGGTCAAGACGAAAGACATCGCGGTTTACGAGGGCGTCTATTGCGATATGTTGGAGGAGACCTTTACCTCCGTAACAGGACTTTACACGAGATTCTAATCATTAATGAATTGAAATTATGAAAACAACAGCAGCTAATTACGATACATTGATCGTCCTCTTCGCGGAGCCTATCTGCACATTGGAGGAAAGCATTTTCGACGACCCCGAAGCGTGGGGCGTCGAAACGCTCAAAGAGTGGATCGACAGCTACGAAAGCTCGCGCTTCACGCAGACGGACGAGCGGACAGCGGTCATAACCTCCGAATACAACATGACCCACGTAAAGGAGTGGTTGGAACGGGACACAGACATCGACCGCCTCGTTTCGGCCTAACCTCGAATATCGACCCATAAAATCGGAAACCATGAAACCCATACAGAAATATACCAAGCAGGAGAAGTTAGCGGCGATATTGGAGTATAATCCGTGCCGCACGGAGCGTAACGCAGTTTTGCGTTACCTCCTCGCTGTCCGCAGGGACGATGCCGACGAGATCGCCTATTTCGAGAGTTTCGGCGATAGCGTTCACCATATTATCCATAACGTGCGCACCTATGAACGCGGGCTGCTGTTCGGCTATACGGCTAAACGCTTCGATGAATACGGTTGGCTTCGGGGTATGCTTCCGATTGTCGAGCGTATCGAGGTGGACATGTGGAATACGATCCATATCGGGCAGTCTATCGACGGGACGTATGCCGTAACGGTTGATTGGAGCACGGGCGGCGCAGGTGGCGGCAGCCATCCGTCGGTGTGGGACGAGCCGATAGCCGATTATAAGGAAGCTGTCAAAAACGGCATCGGACAATTAGAGCGGCAATACGCCTATGCGATGAAGCACTCCGCTGATAGCTGCAACTACAACCCCAAGAGAATCCGCAAACTCATTGCCAAGCTCGCCGAGGTCAAGAGGCGGTATTTGGAGCCGAAACAGCTGTCCTTGTTCGAGTTCGCATGAATCCGACAGAAACAGCGAAGCCCTCCGACGCACAAAGCTATCGGAGGGCTTTTGTTGGGTTCGATTATTTACTCTTTCTCTTCATTTTCGTTGTTGAACCTGAACGATAGTTGTTCGCATTGCCCGAAGTTGTCTTCGACGTAGATGTCGATGGTCTGCTGATCCGACGACACAGAGGTGTAGTACAGCCGAAACACCTCTCTCGTGAGGGAATAGCGGTCGTTGGGTTGAAACAGCGTTCTGTCGTCCATGCGGAGTTCTCCTTTGCCGTCGGGTTGGAAGTAGCGGATGGTGTACCGCGTACCGTCGTATTCTCCCTCCCGAACGAGCGTACAGCGTATCTCGGCTGTTTCTCCGCGTACGATGCGCGTCTGTACGGGCATCGTCTCCAGTCGGAACGCATACGCCTGTTTTATGTCCAGTTCATCGTCGCAGGCGGCCAGCAGTGTGCCGGCCACCACAAGTGCGAGCATCAGAAATCCTTTTATTTTCTTCATGCCGTTTTCTCTTTACGGGTTTCACATTATTTGCCTATTGGGATGTCGGGTTGCGGAATTGAATCCCATACGGGCGGCGCGGGTATCTCGATGTCGTATTGCGGACGTTCGATATACCGCTCGTCTATCTCTTCATGCAGCTTGGCGCACCCCATGCACCCTGCTGCGACGGCCAATGCCAGCAGGCCGTATTTGATTTTTCGTTTCATCGTCATTGTGTTGTTTTTAGTTTATGTATTCAAGACCGAGGTTGCCCCGGTATTCAAAGCAGGGTTCAATTCCTATGTCCCGATGTTCAGAACAGGTAGGAGAAGGCCACTTCGATTTTCGAGGGCGCGAGGACAACGCGGCGGCAGTGTTCGTGGCGGATCGCTTCATTTGGCAACAGGTCGGGATGCCAGCGCAGGTCGTCCATGTAGAAGATGCCTACACCGCCTTCGAGGGTCAGGTTCCAGCGCTTGGCCAGCATCCACGAGTAGCCGACTGAGGAGCCTATGCCCGTCGTCCAGCCGTTGTAGCGGGTGCGGATGTTGCCGACCTTGTACTTGGCGAGGGTCGAGTGCAGACCCAAGAACAGCCCCACGTGCGGCTCGAAGCGCCAGCGGCGCACACCGACCGTCGCCGCGAGGACGTTGGCCCGCAGGCTCTCCGTAGAAATAGGATTCCAGTAGCCCGACAACTCCACCGACCACTTCTGCGCCACGGCGACATCGACGCCCGCGTTGAGCGTTCCCGTCGCCCAGCCCAGTGCATTGACACGCACGGCGGTGTATTGGGCCGATGCCGTGTGCGCCGCAAGGACGCACAGCAGCAGGATAAACAGCTTTCTCATGATCGGTTCGTTTAATCGGTGGATATTGCGGCGTGGTGGCTCGGCGCGTTTTCTTTCGAGACGGCATCGTAGCCCGGGATAAGGGTCATGTTGGCTGTTGCAATAAAGCTGTACGGATTGTCGGTCGATACGATATTGCGTATCATGGAAGCTTCCGGCTTATCCCACCATACCGAAATGAATCGTCCGTCTTTGCCGGATATGGTGCACCGACTGCCGGGCAGGACGATGAATGCCTGCTTGGCCTCGTCTATCTGGTATCCGCTCGGACAAGCGAACGACACTTCGTCGATACGGGTGTAGATATACACTCGGTCTGACTGAAACTTCGCGTAGAGCGTATCGATCCGAGAGGTCATAGGATGCCGGTAGGGATTCGCATCCGATACTTTTTGTGTCAGTTCTTTGTCTGCATACCATCCTTTGAATGCGAAGCCGTCGTCGGGTACCGCACGCATCTGCGGCCCGTCGTCGAGGGCGAGCATGCGGACATAAGAAACGCCTGCATTTGAATGTGAAATAGTACGCACGGCCGAAATGTCGTCGAGATAGCCACCTTTATTCGCTCGACCATCCCAATAGGTGTAGACCGTCAGATGATTGTAAAAATCATGCGTAAACCGTTTCGTATAGGAGTAACCGTTTCCGTCGGATAGCGAAACGTCGTATATCAGTCGATTGTTGGCAGCTGTAAACACGCGCGGGTCGTAGCATACGTTGAATGAATAATTGCCTTCGGGTTTGGCAAGTCGAAGCGAAAGTCCGGGGTTGAGTGTCTTTTCATTGATGTGAAAAGCATATTGCTGCCCCTGCATGAAGAGTATGTCCCCCGTTAATTCTCCCGTAATGTCGGGCTTGTCGACTTTGATGGTCAGATTATTTACCCCGTTTTTGTACCAGCAATACTCTTGCAATGACGTATTGAAAGCCGGATCGGGAAGCTCGTCCGAGATCTCCGCGCCGAACGAATGCACTCGTGCGTCGACTTCATTTTTGCCTTTGATGATGATGTTGAGCGTCTGTACCGAGTTGCGCCGCACGTCGAAGTTCGAGGTGTTGTTTTCGCCTAAATAGACGTCGTATGTCAGTTGCAAGCCTTCTCGTTGTGCTTTGATTCGCACGAAAGTCGCACCTTGCGGAGCGTTCTCGGAGCACTTCTGCTGCTGGGTCGTGATGGACGGTACATTGCCCTGACAATTTTCCAGCAGATAAAACATTCGTGTCGCTGAGCGTGCTTCCGAAGATTCGATCTCCGCTGAGTTCATCGTGATGAAATTCTTGGCAATCTGCTTCTCCTCGAACAATTTTGTCGTGGCGGAGGCATCTACGATCTGCACGGACTGCAATTCCATCGTGTTTGCGACGGCCGGATCTATGGATACGTTGCAGATGATTTTCGCAACGGTACGTCGCACGGTAATGACGGGATCGGGCATTCGGTCTTCGACCGTGAGCGTCGTATATCCCGACATCGGAAGCATAACATATTTCGTTACCGAGGGAAGTTGTACGGCGAACAGCTGTTCTCGGGTCATCGCGCCCATGTCCCGATGGACGTTCGCTACGGCATAGGTTTCGTAGCGACCGGGCAGTACGGAGCACTCTACCGAGCCGCTCACGACGTAGAAATGTCGGTCGGGCAACATGCCGTGCGGATCGTAAAGGAAAAGATTGACGTCGCGTACGGTTTGTTCGTCTGTCGCACGGGTAACGTACTGCACACCTTCCTCCTGAATCTGTAACGAGAAACGCACCTCGTCCCCAATGGACGGGTAATCTGCCGCTTCGTCTTTGATACAACTGCTTATCATCGCGAGCAGCGGTATGATAAACAATACTATTTTCTTCATGACTGATTCGATTTGCGGTTTAAGCTCCCAATTCTACCGTTTGAGTTATGGGCGATTCCCATTCGGCAGGCGTGATGGTCAGCGAGGCGTCGTGGCCCGAGAGGCCGTTGATCGTGATGTCCATGCGGTAGTAGCCGTTGCGGCGAATCTCACCGCCCGACGCACCGTCGAGTTCCACCTCGTAGGTCATCGACGACTGACCGGCTGCGGTCGAGAAATCGCCGTCCAAGTCGTAGGTTGCATCGATGGTCGCCTTCACGCGGCTGCCGACGTTGCGGGCGGGACTTTCGTACAGGTAGAAGAGACTGCGATACTTGCCTGATGCTGCATCCGAAGCCTGCGTCGTCGAGAAATCGAAAGCTCCCGGATCGGTCTTTGTCGGGAACACGGGGGTCTGCGTCGCGCCATTGGAGAGCGTGATGCTGTTGATCCGCACGGCTCCCTGATAAAGCACCCCGAACTGCGGCGAGGGTGTAACCTGAACGGCCACTTTCGCCACGGTGCGTTTGAGCGTGATGGCCACATCGGTCGAGGAGCCTGCGGCCGCGACGGCTTTCGAGGCGGAGCCCGACATCACGAAGCCGCCGGTGCGCTTGGCTTTCGCGGAAACCTCGGCGAATGTGCCGTTATACGAGGCTGCGTCCTGTTCCAACATGGCGGTCAGAACATCGCTGCTATTGACCTGCGCCATGTCGAGGTTCGCCACGGCGTAGAACTCGCAGACCGTACCCGGCACGGCGTCCGGCAGGGCGAAGGTCGCCTTCTTGGCTGACAGTTCGGCCGCCGAGAACGAGCGTTTGACCAGCAGGTCGCCAGACGGGTCGAAGACGAACATCGTAACCGTGTTGAGTGCCTTTTCCCACGTCTCGGCCGCAGCCGTAGAGCCGAAGAACGCACGGGTCGCAGGTGCTTCGTCGGTAAATGATACGGTGGCTACCGTATCATTCTGGATGCCGTAAATTTCGTTGTCTTTTTTGTCGCACGAGACGAGAAGTCCCAGGGCGGCCGCAGCCGCCAAAAATAAGTTTTTCATACAATAAATTGGTTTTATGCTACTTGCGTAGCGGTTTGATAAAAAACGTTCGTGTCAGTTGATGATGAACTTTACTCCGATGCCGTATTGCGTGTGGAAATGTCCCGTGGAACCGCCCCACAGGCAGCGTTCGCGGACGTTTACCGTAAGGGCGATGCGGTCTGCGAGGTAGGCTTCCATTTCGAGCGACACCGCGCCGCCGTAGATGAAGGCGTCCTTATTGGTGAGCCTTGCCCCGTCGAACAGGGTTTTGTCGCCCCAGTTCACGGTCTCGTAACCTGCGAGCGCCGAACTGCCGACGTAGAAGAAGAATATCTTGCGGGCGTTGGAGAGGAAGTTGTAGTAGAAACCTCCCTCGGTCGTGAACTGCGCCATCGGAATGCGTCCGGCCTTGTAGGGATAGTAGCGCGACAGATACTCGGCGCCGAAGACCCACTTGTCGGCGTGCTTTGCGTAGCGATTCATTGCAATGCCGAAATAGTATCTCGCATCAACCCGTCGACCATGCCGCCCCGCAGCTCAATACTGCGCATCTTCGGTAGAGCACGCTGGGCGTGCGCTTCGTATCGGAGTACGACGCACAAAGCCAGCAGTAGAATGAATATTGCCCGTTTCATGTTATTTGACCTTTAATTCGTCGATAACACGGGCGCGCACCAGATCGGTATTCTCCACCGTGAAAGTCTGATGCCGACCTCCTTGCTGTTCGTGCAATTCTACGACGAGGTGCTTGCCGTCGGCAAGCGTGAACTTCGGAAGCGTGAAGACCATGTGCTCGCTATGTCTGCCGTCGATTACCTGTACGTTGTTGTAGGCACGCACCGGCTGAATGATTTGCTCTTGCATGACCGTGCGTTTGGCGACTTTTTTATCGACGATCTTGAATGAGAGGTAATCTACGTCGAACGGTACGCTGGAAGAGTTTTTCAACTGCATATGGAAATAGAGCAGCCCGTTATGCGAGTAGATGCCTTTGAGCAGGTACTGTACGCCGAACCGTTTGCATCCAATATGCTTGATTTCACGGCGGTCGTTTTTGTAGATGGACTTCATGATAAGGCGCACGAGCAGCGGCGATTCGCTTCCCAGCTCCGTGAGGTACACCTCCATCGCGTTGTTGGGGCGGTTGAGCGTGCTGCCGTCGTGGATGAAGTCGCACATCTCGACGTTGAGCAGCAGCGGCTCGGCCGCGTAGCGGACGTTGAACGTGTAGAACGAACCGTCCTCGGTGATGACCGACATATTGGTCTCGGCGCGGAAATCGCGCACGGTGGCCTTCACGCGGATGACGTTCTCCGCACCGTCGGCCTTGCCTGCGATCAGATTCGGAGAGCCGAGATCGACGTAGCGTACCGCTGCCGGAAAGATGATGTGCACGGTCTTGTCGTAGGTAACCTCCAACCCGTGCGGCGGGATCATGCGGTCGAAGGAGAGTTTGCGCGTGAGACCGTGATAGAGGCCGCCGTCCCGCTCCGCGTCGGGATAGACCTCCTTGCAGAGCGATACCGTCTGCGTCTGTTCCGTCGTCCTGACGGCCTCTGTGTTGGTTACTTCCTGTGCGTTCGCTGCCCTCGCGCCCAGCGCGAGGGCGAACATCATTACGAAATACTTTTTCATTTTGCTGTGGATTTAGTGGCAGGGTTAAGAACCCCGATTTAATAAATGGTTACTTGCTGATTATCCTTTTCTCTTTAATCCTCCGGCTGATAAAGCATGACCCTATATCCTGCTTTCAGGTGCACTTTGACAGTGCGCATCTTTTGGGCGATATATTGGCTCGTGCCTTGAATCAACCCTTTGCCGAGGTCGGAGGCGAGCTGCGCTCCCGCATCGGTGGAGATGTTGATGCTGTTGCCGAGCGATGCCCCCATGTTGGCCGCCACCTCTTTGGCCGCACTTACCTCCATCGAGTTGGGGATGAAGATGCCCTCCTGCCCGTCGCTGTCGAAAACGGCCAGCTCGACGGGGATGATCGTCCCCCGATACTCCAACGAGGCGATGTCGATACCGAGCCGCTCGCCCTGCACCCGCGCGGCACCCACGATGACCGTGTTGCGTGGGATGCGCACTCCGGCTACCTGCATCGGCTCCGCGAGCCGCAGACGGACAGCTTGCCCGTCGGTTACGGTCTGGTTGCCGTGTACGCACGCCGGAATGGTGTTGCGTCCGACTGCCGCCGAGGTTCCGACCGCTGTCTGAAATCCGAAGTTCCGCCCGTCGGTCTGCGCCGTGATGAACTCGCTGTCGGTCATGGGCTGCGCAAGTGCGGAGACGATGCGTTCGGCTACCTGCCCGACGGGTTGCGCCACCGCCTTGCCGTTGCGCACCGTCTTCTTGTCTTCTTCTGTATCGGCTGCCGACGGCTGTTGTGTCGTGCCGCCTTGTCCGGCGGGCATATATTTGGCCGCCAGCTCATAGGATTTTTCGAGCAAGGCTACTTGGTCGTCGAATGTCGAACCGGACGGCTCCGCCTGCCGCGCCATCATCGCCTCCAGCTCCTCGATGCGCTCGCGCAACTCCTCCTTTTCGGGGTCGTCTTTCGGCGTTTCGTAAAACGTGCCCAGCGTGCGGTTGATCTCCTCGTAGGCCGCTGCCGAGGAGCGGATCGGCTGTTGCGCAGAGCTTCTGCCGTAGGTGCGGGCGGGCTGCTGCGGTTCGGGATTGAGCAGGTCGAATTCCTCCGTCGGCGAATCGCCCTCCGCCTCCTTGTCCGAGAAGAGCGCGGCGAGGTTGTTCATCTGTGCCCGCCGCTCTCTCTGTTTCTCCTCCAAACGTGCCTGTTCGTAAGCAGTACGTTTGTCGGCGATAATGCCCGATTGGGCGGGCAGGGGCATTTCGGTGTTGAAACCGATGCCTTGCTGTGCCTCGGCTTTGTCTTTGTCTTTGTCGGATGGTGCGAAGATTAGCCACATGGAGCCTGCGAAAAGCAGACCCATAAGCGGGTATACGAGCATTTTGCGGCGGCGTTGCTGCTGCTCCTCCGTGAGCGGCTGTTCAGGCTTCGCCTCTTTCATGTTGGTCGTGGGATTTTTGTTCTGTTCCATAATCGTAATGGTTGAAAAGGTGGATACTGTCCTGCGTCTGCGGCAGGTTGAATTGCTGGATATGTTCGATCTCTATCCGTCGTCCGTTTTCCCGTCCGATTTGGTAGAGCGCCGCCCCGAACGTAAAAAGGGCGCCGATGGCGAACATGCCGAAAATGACAAGTACGACGATGATCTTCGTGCGCTCGGGGAGTGCCGCGAGCCATACCCGCAACCGCTCGTCCTGCCTCTCTGTCCACTCGCTCAGACGTTCGATTAACTTTTTCATAGGCTTATCTGTCCAATGTTTGCAGGTCGCGGTTTTCCAGAATCGTGAAGCCCTCGATGGTGAATCCGTTCGGGTTGTCGTCCGAACGTGAGGCGTTCAGCAGGCGGCACGACGTTACGAGGCTGCGCTCCGTTACGTTGCTTTCGCGGATAATCATCTGCCGCGCGTAGGTGTTCACGCGGTAGGGATAGCGGTCGAAATCGCAGACCACCGAATCGACCTGCAACACCTGATTGATGTTGCCCGCGATGATGCGGTTGTAGTAGCCTTTCTCGGAGAAATCCGAATAGTAGTTATAGACGCTCTTGTCGGCCAGCAGCAGGGCGCGTTTGATGTTGTGCTCGATGGCGCTTTTTTCGGGCGAGAGGGTGAAGAACAGCTCGTGGAAGCGGCGCACGTGCTCGCGCGCTTCGGCTGGGCGGTTCTGCGTGAGGTCTTGCGAGAGGGCGAGCATCAGCGACTTGCCGCCGTCAAGCACGTAGATCTTCTGCCGCTGCGCCTCGGCGAAGCGATAAGAACTACACACCGAGTACACCGACACGAGGGCGCACAGCGCAAGGAATACCATTCCGAACAGACGTATCTGCCGAAACGACGATTCGATATTTTTCAATGACTTGAATTCCATCTTGTTGCTTTTTACAGGTTATTTCCGTTTGATAAGGCGTCCGACGGTGTGGCTCCATGCGGCCTTGCCCGCACTTGCGCCCATGCGTCCGGCACGTCCTGCGACGTTGCCTGCGGCAGCTCCTGTGACTCCGCCTACCAGACCAGCACCCCGTCCTGCGAGGTGCGATACGGCACGTCCGTAGTTTCCCGCACCTCCGGCTTGGATGATCCACCCCGCGACGGTCGGTATCGTGAAGTAACCGATGATGCCGATAATCAGAAAGACGATATAGACGCCGTTGGAGGCTTCGAGCGAGAAGTTCGGGTTGTTCTGCAACTCCGAGATGTCGTTTTGCAGCATCAGCACCTGAATCTTCGCCAAAATGGTACTGAACAGGTCGGCGACGGGCAGCCACAGATACACTTGTACATAGCGACAGACCCATTGCGTGAGCGTGGAGTGGAACCCGTCCCATACGGAGATGGCGAATGCTATCGGGCCGAGAATCGACAGGACGATCAAAAAGAACGTCCGCAGCGTGTCGATCAGCAGCGCGGCAGCGGCGAACAAAAGCTCCAGCACCTCGCGGAAGAAGTCGCGGATGCCTTTCTTCATGTTGTAAGCACCGCGCTCGATATACATTCCGGCCATCGTGATCATATCGCCGGGCGACCAGCCTAACTCTTCGAGCTGACGGTCGAACTCCTCGTTCGAGACGAGGTAGGCTGTTTCGGGGTTGCGCATCATCGCCTCGTATTCGAGCTTGTCTTTCTGCTCTCGGTATTGGTTCATGTCGAGTGTCTGTGTTTCGAGCATCCGGTTCGTGCCCTGCACGACGGGGCTCAACACTCCGTTGATTGTGCCGAGGACGAACGTCGGAAAAAACATGATGCAAAAGCCGACGGCGAACGGTCGCAGTAGCGGATACACGTCGATGGCTTCGGCGCGGGCGAGCGACTGCCACACACGCACGGCCACGTAGAACAGCGCACCCAGTCCCGCGATGCCTTTGGCGACACCCGCCATGTTGGAGCAGAGCGGCATCATCTCGGTATAGAGCGAGCGCAGGATGGTGTGCAGGTTGTCGAACTCTATGGTTAGCAACATCATAATCGTTACGGATTAAGGGTTACCAGTAGCGTTCGTTGCGGCTGCCGTAGAGAGCCAGCACCCTGTCCATATCGTTCTTCTTGCGCGCTCGCAGGTAGCTGACCGAAATGTTCTTGTTGGTGTAATACATCACCAGATTGCGGTATCGCCGTACGTTGTTGTAGCACCTGTCCACCACGTCCATGCGCTCCTTGTCGCTCATCGAAAGCGTCGTGATGTTCACGACCTCCTTCATCTCTTTGAGGACGTTATTGCTCTCCTCCAAGAGCTTCGTGTAGCCGAACGCGATGGCCGACAGCTCTTCGGGCGTGTAGTTCTCATCGCGCAGCATAAGTTGGAAGTTCGACACGTATATTTCCGATATTTCCCCGATCAGCAGAATCGTGTTCTTGACCTTGACGGCATCCTTGACGAGGTTGTTCACCGATTTGAGGGCGTCGTAATACTTCTTGCCCTGCTCGTAGATTTTTACCGTCTCCTGAAAGTTCGACACCATGTTGGCCGCCGTCTTCGAGGTGTGGATGATGTTCTTCGAGGCATTGATGATGCCTTGCGCGAGGTTGCCCGGATCGCTGACGACCCATTGCGCCCGCGCCGTGCCCGCCAGTAGCAGGCACGCACTGAAAAGTAGGATTATTTTCTGTTTCATTCTCTTATGGATTTAGTGGTTGTTATTGTTTTTCACTCGCACGGGTGTAATCGCCGTGCGGTGAGAAGGTCAGCACGTCCGTCGCCTCGTTGTAGGCGATGTCGATACGGTAGCCCGTGTTGATGAAGAGGTTGCCCTCCTCTTCGCGCAGCAGGTAGGTTTCGGGCTTCGGCTTGCGACGGATGCCGCTGTGCTTGAACACCGTAACCTTGTAGGCGTCGCCCTCGCGGTAGATCAGCACGTCGGGCTTGCCCTGTACGCTGACCCAGTTGCCGCAGAGCTTGCCGCAGTCGGTCTCTTTCGTCTCGATGCAGGCTTGCAGCATCATGGCCGCCAAGCCCACCAGATAGCCGCTCAACGTGAGCAGGCGTTGTTTATTCACACTCATACGCTTTCTTGTTTGGATGATTGGTTACTGTTTGTTTCTGCGCTGCGCGGCGAGCTGCCGGATCGCCGCCTCGATGTCGCCGCCCAGCTTCTCGGCAAGGGCATACACCTCCATTTTCTCGGTCTCCTCGGTCGTGTAGGCGAGGTATTCCTCGGCGCTCACTTCGGTGGCATAGACCGCCGACTGCGTACCGCCCAATCCGATCCACACCTCCTTGTAGAGCCGCGACGGGTGGTTGGCCATGTTGATCGAGAGAATCTGTCCCTTCTCCTTGTCCGTCAGTCCGAGTAATGCCTGAATCTGGTCGAACTTGTTGGCGTACTTGCGCTGGTCGAGCAGGATCTTGCAGTCGGAGTTGTTGATGATGCTCTCCTTGACGATTGGCGACGAGATGATGTCGTCCACCTCCTGCGTAACCACGACTGCCTCGCCGTAGAACTTGCGGACGGTTTTGTAGAGGTACTTGATGTAGGAGGCCATGTTCGCCGAGGCGATGGCCTTCCACGCCTCCTCGATAAGTATCATCTTGCGGATGCCTTTCAGACGGCGCATTTTGCCTATGAACAGCTCCATGATGATAATCGTCGTAACGGGAAAGAGAATCGGGTGGTCTTTGATGGCGTCGATCTCGAAGACGATGAATCGCTTCTGTAACAGGTCTAACTGCTTGTCGCTGTTCAGCAAGTAGTCGTACTCCCCGCCGCGATAATAGGGTTCGAGGACGTTGAGAAATCCCGCGATGTCGAAATCCTTCTCCCGCACCTGCTTCTCTTCCAGCACGGCGCGGTAGTCGGTCTTCACGAACTCGTAGAACGTGTTGAACGACGGTTCGACGCTGGCGTCGCGCTTGATACGCTCGATATAGAGCGTGACGGCGTTCGAGAGGGCGACCTCCTCCGAACGGGTGGCAGGCTCGGTGTCTTTTTTCCACAAGGTCAGTAGCAGCGTTTTGATGCTCTCCCTCTTTTCGATGTCGAACACCTTGTCGTCCGTGAAGAAGGGGTTGAACGATATGGGGTTCTCGTCGGTATAGGTGTAGTAGATACCGTCCT
>ERZ778496.745-NODE-745-length-28194-cov-7.222716_pt1 | contig 28194 bp, 29 predicted proteins | sample MGYA00433099_ERZ778496 | MGnify/ENA primary metagenome ERZ778496 (study PRJEB29527, sample SAMN07138962) | mouse gut metagenome | material: feces | host: mouse | place: China:Nanjing | collected 2016-01-25 ...
ACTGATTTTTAAGTCTTTGGCAAGTGTTCTAAGAGAGGGCAAAGTTTCTTCGGCTTGAAGCTCACCAGATAAAATAGCCGCCTTGATCTGCTGTTTAATCTGCTCGTATATGGGGACGCCAGATACATTTGAAATAATCAGTTTCATTGCTGCATCCTCCATGTTTTTCAACTGTTATGCTGTTATGCTGTTATGCATAACACATCGCTTTTCAAAAAGCAACATGGCTCAAGAAAAATTCACAATAGAAAAAAATGATCGGGACAATAAATTTACTGTCCTGAATGATTTTCTCTCAAAAGAAAGCATCTATTCTGTCCACAAATTTTCCATACTATTAGCATCGTAACATAGATCACCAAGGATACAAATAAGCCTTCTCTATTCCTTTTATAATCAGTATAATCAAACCTATCGACCGACATAATAAGGTTATTCCTTTGTGCAAATCGGCACGATAGAATATACTCGAGGTGAATGATTATGCCGATTGATGATTTAAACGCTTTGGGTCAAAAAATGTGGGAAACCCGAAAAAGAAAAGACCTGACACAGCAGATATTACATACAATGAACTATATTCTCTCCATGTGAAATTTGTTGACGAATTTAATAAATGGGTTGACAAATACAAGGCAATTTATAAAAGTCCAAGAAAAAGCAAACCTGATTCATAATATAACCGCATTATTTGGTGATATCTTCGCTATGTGTTATCTCAGTTACTTCTCACAAGTTCAGAACAAAGTGCCGAAACCCTAATGGTTGTCATAGAATATATTTTCTGTTATAATGAACTTATACTTCCAAATATGCCTTTTACAGCGTTGCATGATTAAAGCGTCAAAAGGGTTAATTAAGAAAAATGACCACAATATATAGAATATGAATATCTGTCCAAATTACAATATATTGTACCATTCTTTTGAAAAATACCCTTTTGACGGGCTAATCATTACATACAATCTATGGAAAGCGCGTATCTTGAAATAGTGCACGATTAACTACTAAAAGTATTTACAATATTTCAAATAACTTAAAGAATAACTACATTTCACAAAGCAGGGGGATTCATAAACATATTATTAACATCCACAGGCTTAGAAACAAGTACAATCAAAGAGTATTTTACAGAAATATCAATTATTAAACCAAGAATCGAGGTAACTCTATGACTCCCAAGAAAAAGAAATGCCCTATTTGCGGCACAAAAATGAAGTATGAAAATGGCGACGCAGTCTGCGGCGGATGCGGATACCGCGCTTCCTTTAGTGCCTCGGGCTATACTGTTAACACCACCAATTCAAATTATAATAGCCCTAACAGAACAAATCCGCGCAGTTATACCTCCACACAATCCGAAGAAACCGCAAAAAAGATTTACCGCTTTATCGCTTATGCTTTAATTATCTTTTTTGGCGTAACGTTTTTCAGACTGGCATTGTATCATTTTATTATCATACCCATCACAAAAGAAATAAAGCCAACTGAACAGGCTGATAATACGGATTCCAATTTTGATGATGATATCACAGCATACTCCCGTGAGCCGGAGGAAGAAACTAGCCCGCGCGCCAAACATTCCTCAAAAACATCCATAAAAAAACTGCGCTTGCCAGAATCTGAATTGTTTCAGCAGTTTCTTGCCAAGCTATTTGAGAAGGATTATCAAAAAGTAACCGCAAAAGAATTAGCGCAAGTTACAGCGCTGCATTTATATGAAAAAGAAGGATATCTTATTATTGCTTATACGTTAAATGGCGACAGCACAGGTTCCTTTTACTTCAATCAAAATTCTCTAAATTCGACTGATTTTGCCTGCTTTCCGCAATTGCAAAGCCTCGAAATACATAACAGTCTATCCACAGGAGCGCTTGACGGGCTTACCAAACTGACAAAACTTTCCTGCCGCAATTCGCCGCAGGAACTGTTATCGATTATCGATCCGTTACAACTTACGGAATTAGAAATTGACAATGATTTGTTTCTTCAGGGCATAGAGAATATTGAAGCGTTTTCCAATGTCGAGCATCTGCGTTTAGAATCTGTCCACGCAAAAGATTTAAGCCCTTTGCTGAAATTAGAACATTTAACGACTTTAGAACTTATTGACTGTGAACGTGTAGAAGACTTCTCTGCACTCTATCAAATGCCGCAGTTAGAATCCCTAACGGTTGATTCCAATAAACTGCGTGATATCAGTTTTGTGTCCAATATGCCAAATTTAAAAGAGCTGTCTATCCAAAACAGCCTTGTTATAAAGCTGGATGCGCTTGCAGATTGTGCGGATACCCTGCAAAAACTTGATTTAAGCAGCAATTATAAAGTTGCCGACCGCAATTATACCGTTGTATCTCAACTGACAAATTTAACACAACTAACACTGACTGCTTCCTATGACCACGAAGATCCGCCATTTCTGCCGCAGCTTGCCAATATGCCTAAATTAACGCAGTTGTCTATACAAGGATATGACGACTTTTCACCGATTGCCGACGCTCCCTTGTTAGAAAAAGTGACACTGACGAGATGTTATGCAAATGATTATTCTGCGTTAGAATCGCTTCCGCATTTAACGAGTTTATGCCTAAATGATATCTCAATTATGGAAAACACTTTAGAAACCGTTGGAAAACTTACATCGTTGGAGCAACTCTATTTAGATGATGATTTTATCTGGGGGGATTGCAATACCTTGTTAAACCTGCCGAATCTCAAGGAATATTCAATGAAAGACTGTACCACTGGCTTTGATGTAAACAATATCCAATTAAATGAAAACTTAAAAATACTCTATCTTAGCCATATCACGACAAAGGCACTGGTCGATGGTAAATGGGATTATCAAAGCAATAATGAAAATAATTTTTACTTGGCGGATTATGCTGATATTTTTCAAAACTATCCTAATTTAGAGGAATTATATCTTGCAGAAAATACATTATCGGATGTAACGTTCGCGAAAGAATTAAAACATTTAAAAGTGTTTGATATCACCGATAACTATGTTACCGATTTATCGCCGCTGTCAGAGCTTGCAGAATTGAAATCCATTCTATGCGCCCGCAATGCAGTCGTTAATGATGGCGGGCTTAGAACAGATATTATATTAAAGAATTAAACCCTTTGTTATTTTATTACTACAGCGTACATTACTTAATATCCTGCGTTAATTTTTTATCATATTTTAAACGTAATACTAAAAAATAAGCGCAGGATATTTCTTTGCGAACATCAATCAACCCTATTAACCATTAGCAGGCTACAAATCAATAGATATGGAAAGTTCTTCTCTATCAAACCAGCCAAGACTTCCCATGTTCTACCGCAATTTCTCTAGCATTGCCATAATATCTGGCTGGGTCGGTGTGAATCGTATACCGCGCTTAAGCATACCCATTACTTTCCTTGCTTTTTGCTCAATTGTTTTTACACTATGCTCGCTTGTCAACATCAGATGATTGCCAGCAATTGTATATTCCCGTTCAATATAGTTCTCCGTAATTGGAAACATATCCTGTATTAAAAACGCACTCTCCCGACTGTTATCCAGCTTTACAATATGAATAATATCACAAGGCTTTCCCGCCCGTTCCTTTTTCTCCACAATCCGCCGATATTTTTCGATACGGCTAGACAGTGGTATCATCCAATATATCCCCGCACTTGTATCCTCAAAACAATAATAATGCGGTCGATTTCCTTCTTTATTCCCTTTTAGGAAGGCGTCTGACATATCTGTAAAAAACTTGTCCTTAATAATATAAAATCCTGTTTTTTTCATTTACTACGTCCTCGCAAATCGGATAGGTGGATGCAAGGGTCTGTGCAATCGAGTAGAGAAGATTATCTTCCCTACTCATAGGATTCCCTACTCGTGCGACAGGCGTCCGACAGCTTCTGCTGACATATTTCTTTGGACACCCGTGTGCATAAAAAGAATCCTCCGCCTACTGGCGAAGGACTAACCAAACTTACAACCCAACCATTTATATACCGCGTATTGGTCAGCGGTAAACTTACAACCCGACGATTTATATACCACCTATCGGTCAGTGGTAAACTTACTTTATGGTAACATTCTAACAAACGCTGGGAAGAAAGTCAATAGTTACTTTCCATAAAAATTCCACCAATATGGGCTGTGCAGAAATTGAAAAACTTAGCGTTCGTCAATCTATACAATACAAGCGCAAAACATTTGTGTTTTAAAAGATTATTTTTCAAGACATACTTTGTCCAGATTCTGAATAGTATGAATTAAGGTTACAGACGAGCCGGCAGTCTGAATTGTATCCCATCAGAAAATGAACTGCATACCAGTATCGCTTATCTTGATTGGAAAAGACAGAAAACCATTACAAGCATTGCAAAATGGATTGTTAATGCATCATTTTAAATTTTGTAAAACAGGAGGATTTATAAATGCCAAAATATAAATTAAATATTTAAATTTCGGAGAAAGATTTGCAGATACTCTATCGCGCCAAAGAAAAAATTGTGATTGTAAAACATACTGCTGAAAGTACGGATACACAAGTAGCATGGGTAACTTTCGGACCTTTTATGAACAATACCATTGAGTGGGAAACGCAGTTTGCATTGTACGCTTCCAATACGGAGATACAAAACGGTGCTTATATCAACAAACTTTCTGATATCGCTGCAAGCACCCAGACGCTCTATCAATTTGAGGAGGGCATCTTCCAGAAACCTGTATCCGACAGCAGCATCAGTCCCAATACATATGCTCTGAAACATGAAATGACCGGTTATCCTGTTCTTACTTTCGGACTGGCACAAAATGTTGTTGTAAACGGTGAGGGTTTTCCAAACCATCCCATCAACGCAATTTATGTACCTTTCGGACAGGCCGCTACTATGACACCTATTGAGCGTATTGATATTTACCTAAAAAATGATATAACCACATCTACGATAGTCAGCCATATTATGAGCGACAAACTTACTGTATCTTATACCGAAGAAAACGAATACACTGTAGCGTACAACGTTTTATCAATGGTTTCTTACACAATATACACAGTAAGATAAGAACGTATTACTTGCACAGTGGGAGCATTTTATTGATCAGGCATTGGAAATTTAAACAAATGTTTAATAAATATAAAGGGGGATATCAGAAAAATGAAATTTCCACAATATATAAAAATTTCATTTCCGACGCCCCCTTTTTTACAGTTCGTACATCATGTATGCATTTTTAAAAAAGCACCAACAGCAAAACCAGCACGACACACACGCCTGCAAATATCAGCAGACGCAGCCACCAGCGGTCTGCAGTATATGGAACAAGCGTTAGTACAAGATATAAGACTGTAAATCCAATAAACAGCCATAATGGTATCAGCTTTCCAAAAAAGCTGCTTTTCAACAATAACGTACAAACTGTCATGCATACAGCAGCACCGATTAATACTGCGACCGCCAAAATGGGAACGCCAGCGCCCTCTTGTCGGCTGAATTTTCTTTTAAATTCTTCGCGAATTTTTGTTATCATACATGCTCCTATCTGGAAGTGCTGCCAGAAAGCGAGGCTCCCACTTCCAAAGTTCCTAAATATTTCTTTATTTCCGACAAAACTTCCTCATTTCCCCAAAATTCCCCGTGTTCGATATCATCTATTGTTACAAAGTTACAGCCCTTTTTATACGCCTGAAACAGCGCAGCAGCACTTTCATAGGGAACATCTTTATCAGCTTGTGAAGCCAAAATCAGCGGTTTTAAATTGACTTTTTCTGCAAATTTATCTGCACGCATAGAAAAAGATACCAGCATTTTAAGCGGCCCATAAAAAATATTTAGATAATTGTTATACAGATCGTATCCGTTAGCATACGGTGCCATCAGTATCATACCTGCTGGCTGCCTTTGGCTTGCCACATAATTTGCAACACCTGTTCCCAAGCTGTATCCCATAACAACAATATTGCTGACATCCTCCCTGGCAATTAAATTATCATATACTGCAAGTCCATACTGTTTTAAGCTTTTCTCAGACGCTGTGCCGCTGCTGGTTCCATAGCTTGGATAGTCGATATAGGCAAAATGATAACCTTCAAATATCGAATATATATTCTCCTGTTCTGGCTCCATCAACCATTTTATCCTTCTCGAAGCATTCTCGCCGTTTCCACCAAAATACAACACAAGTGGTGCATTCTTTTTTGTATGGTGTACAAACCAGCCGGTAAATGTGCCATGTTCGGATTCAATCGCAAGCTCCTCTGCCTGCTCGATTTCAAGAAGCGACTGATACGCTTTTTTGTCTGTGTTCGGCAAAAACAAAAGTGCTGCGCCAAGCGCACTAATTGTTGCCGCAGCAAATGCAAGCACTGCAAATACAATAAACAGTCCATCTGCCAATTTCATATTACTGCACTTTATCCTATCCATAACAAGATTAAACAGCAGCTTTAATATTAAAATCACAACCGATGTGCTTAGAATTACAAATGCCAACATCCGCGTGCCAACACTTTCAAAGAAAAACCACGCGGACGTAACAACAATACTAAACAGCAGCCCCACAAGCAACGCATTTTTCATAAACGAAATAAGATTTTTTTTGTCTTTTCTGTCTGCTATCATAGCCTATCCTCTTTTTTACATGACGCTTTATACGCGAATCACTAGATTTTCAACCAATTTTGCAGAATGTGCTGCTGCCGCGCGTTCAAATTCTGGATAATCCATATGCGCGCTGCCATCCGCCTTGTCCGAAATCGCGCGGATAACAACGTATGGTATTTTATTTAAAAATGCCGCATGGGCAACGGCTGCGCCTTCCATCTCCGCACAATATCCATCGAAAGTTGCCGTTAAGCGATCTTTCACCGCACCATCTGAAATAAATTGGTCGCCACTGACTACTCGTCCCTCATAAACGGCTATATCCGAATTTACCTCTGCACATACTGCTTTGGCTGCGTCCACAAGCGTTCTGTCTGCCGGAAAAAATGAAGTTTCCATCTGTGGAATAATACCCGGCTCATAGCCAAGTCCTCTTACATCCATATCATGCTCACAAGAGTCGCTGGATACCACGATATCCCCGATATTAATTTCTGACCGTAGTGAACCAGCTACTCCTGTATTAATCACCGCATCCACTTGGAATATATCCGCTAAAATCTGCACGCAGATGCCAGCATTTACCTTGCCGATACCACACTGCACAATTACAACTTCTTTACCATTTAAGACACCCTCATGAAATTTCATTCCTGCACGCTCTATCACTTGCTTTTCCTGCATCTTTAATTTTAACTGCGCAACCTCTAATTCCATTGCACCAATAATTCCAATTTTGTTCATTTTATTTTTCTCCATTCTTTCATTTATTATAGTAACCGCAAATGAACCCCATCCTCTATAACCAACCGCAATTCGTCAGCCTTATCTTAACAGTAATCACTTACATTATGCGGTAAATGTAATACATTTATACTACAAATTATACTATATTTTTACAGTTTAGTGCTTACACCAAGACTAACAATTTTTTATAGAGTCTATTCAGGATAGACCAATCTGTCCTCTGTAATATGGTATAAAACATTATCTAAGAACCGCTTTGCCAAATAATTCGCCATGCCAAGATTCATGTCCAAATAATTTCCACAGTCCTTAGGGCTTGCGCCAGGCACTTCGTCTTTAAAATCACGGATAAACTCATATAATTCCACCATTAACGGCACAATCTCCTTCGATGTATAGTCGCCCGCCAAAAGCAGATAAAATCCTGTCCGACAGCCCATTGGCCCGAAGTAAATAGTCTTATCCTTATAATCCTTGTGATTGCGCAAAAATGTTGCCGCTAAATGTTCAATCGTATGCACTTCCGCCGTGTTCATAACTGGCTCCTCATTCGGGGAAGTCATTCTTAAGTCGAAGGTAGTAATTGTATTTTCCCCTACCTTATCCTTCCTCGAAACATAAACGCCTGGCTGCAGTTTGATATGGTCGATAGTAAAACTTGTTATTTTTTCCATTTTTTTGTCCTTTCTTTCTCAAGGTTATTCGTGAAACAGTTTACTTTTACAAGTAAACTATTCCTCTATTTTCGGTAATAGCTGCCTTTTAGTCTTATCGAGCTATAACCATCTATATCCTAGTTTACCGATCCTTTTGGTAAAAAGCAATATATTTCTTTATTTCTTTTCTGCGTCTGACCGACTACTTTTTTTCTGCCATTATACTTGGCATTGAGTTCCGGCTTATAGCTTATGGCGACATTTTCTTTGGTAAGTTCTCTTTTTACAATCTTAAACGGAATGGTAAACTTACTTGCTTTTTCATAGTTTCCACATATTTGTCCTTTTCATCTTCGCCATCCAAACTAACGCCTGTAAGCTTATCTCCAACTACAATTGTCATATTACTGCTTGTTCCATCTGGATAGTGCAATGTTACGATAAGGTTTCAATACTAGTACACCGTTTTTTTTATTCTCCCACATGGGGTGGTGCATGGTTTACGGTTACTGTTTTCAGTCCGATTCTATCTCATATTCATATGGATAATAATTTTGTAATTCATCTATAGCTATTTCTTTTCCCGCATACGTCTTAAACCAGTTTTCATAGTTGGAGTTATTCCAAACTGTGCCATCTTCAAAAACAACTTGCTTTAAGCAAAACAATGAATATGCAACCTGATTCGCTTCACCATTCCCAATTTTCGGAAAAACCTCCATGATTTCACCGTCATACAGTGACCAGCCGCCACGGTATTCTTCGGTTTGATTGGGTAATATGTTTGTCTTTGTCCGGACAATATTTTCAAAGCTGCTTTCCGCGCTGCTGTCAAGGAAATTCCAATATAGCTTTAGTGGCAAACCATTTTCGTTATAAGCCAGCATACAATATTGGGTTTCTACAATGGTGCTGTCGGTATTGTTTGTAAGTATATCGTGAATATAAGGTGCGCCATCTTCGTAATGGAGAATGTCTGCGCTTTCATGGATAATTGTCATAGTGCTTTTTTTATCTGCAACAAAGTTACTTGTGGTTGTTTTTGGGTCGTTGATAGCAAGCATATCACTCGTCTTACTACCAGTTGAAGCTATTGCAGACGTAGCAAACAAACTAACAGTAACAAGTACGATAGGGCAGGCAGATAAAAGAGTAATAATTGTCGTTCGTTTCGTGTTCATAATTGCGGTGATCCTTTCCTCAATAGCATTTTTACTGAAATTATTACAAAGCGGTGACATCCCGCTTTTCTTTGCTTCCATACTGATAAGCATTAATGAATAGGCAGACTTAGATTTATCGCCAAATTGTCTTATTACGCTTTCATCACATGCCAGCTCAATATCGCGATTAAAAAGAATGTACATTACCCAAACCAAAGGATTAAACCAATGAATACAAAGGGCATATGCAGCAATCAGCTTTGTAATGGTATCAAAACGATAAATATGCACATATTCATGTGAGAAAATATATCGTAACTGGTTTATATTCTTCCAATCCGTTTGCTTTGGCATTAAAATAACAGGGTGTAAAACACCATACGTCAACGGTGTGGAAATTCTATCGGATTGTTTAATCGAAATTCGCCGTTTTAGAGGACGCTCTTTTATCCATTGTTCTACATAGTCATTATTGACTGGTAAAGCTGTCCGAAACTCAATCCAGCAACGTAAATAAGATACTATGAAAAATCCGGCAAAAAGTATCATTCCAATACACCAGACAATAAACCAAACAGAAACAAACGGAATATTTATCACTGGCTGTTCTATGCCTTGTATCACTACAAAATATTCCCGTGATACAGCAGAAGCAACATTGTTTGTTTCTGCTTCAAAAAATGTGGGCGTAGATATAGTGTTGTTAATAAGCGTATATATACTAAGCGCAAACGGAATAGTAAACGGAATAACCAATCTCAAAAACACCATTTCCCATAAAACAAGAAACGTTTTTTTAGGCAGACTATTTATTGCTATTGCCCGAATTATCACAACCGCTATAATAAAAACAGCCCCGGAAAAGCTCATTTCCAGCAAAGTCATACTTATCACCTCATTCCAAATCAGCAACAATTTTTTTCAGCTTTTCAATTTCTTCAGCAGAAAGTTTCTTCCTACTCAAAAGTGCGGCAAATAACTTGTCCGCAGAACCATCATAAATTTTGTTAATCAGTTCATTCGTTTCGGCTTCCTGTACTTCTTCTTTGGGAATAAGCGCATGACACATAAAATTAGGTTCAGAACGTTCAATAGCTCCCTTTTTTATACAACGCTTAATAAGCGTATAGGTAGTGTTTTTATTCCAACCCAATTCTTTTGTAAGAACGTCTGCAACATGCTTTGCTGGTACATTACCCTCTTTCCAAAGAATGTCCATAACTTTTAGTTCGGAATCAAAAAGTTTTACAGTTTCTTTATTCATGTAATATACTCTCCTTTCAAATAAGACTGTAGTAGTCCTCACTATATAGACTACTACAGTCTTACCCAAATGTCAATAGATAAAAATTGGTTTTATTTTCTGCAGTTTCTTTTTCAGTAGATTTCCTCATTGCCATTTCGCAATGCTATCATAAACAACTATTTAAGAAAAACAGATTTTTATCTTGAGTCATTTTTCATTTCTGTGTTATACTATAGGCATGACATCATACTATAAGGAGGATCCTGCCTATGAAATCCCTTCCGCAAATCTCTGAAGCTGAATTTGAGGTTATGAAAATCGTTTGGAAAAACGCTCCTATCAGCACAAATGAAATTACAGATCGCTTATTAAAAACCACCAGTTGGAGTCCGAAAACAATACAAACTTTAATAAAGCGTCTTGTCACAAAAGGCGCACTTGCTTATGAAAAACAAAGCCGTGTTTTTGTCTATACGCCACTTGTAGGAGAAAATGAATATATCCGTCAAGAAAGCAGCTCCTTTTTAAATCGATTTTTTAATGGAAACATTGCTGCAATGGTTTCTGCCTATATTGATAATGATAACTTGTCAGAAGGTGAAATTGATATGTTACGTTCTCTATTGTCCAAAGGCACAATAAGTAAAAATCAGACAATTCGTTCCCAAAACAAAAACGACGAATAAGAAACTATTAAGAGGTGAATACTGTATGGAGCAATTTATAATTCGCTTTTTGGTTTGCAATATTTTTTTAAGTGCTATAGCCGGACTTTTGTTGTTGTTGAAACATTTATTTAGAAATCACTTAACCAGCCGGATGCAGTATGGATTATGTCATCCTTTTTTTCTACTGCTTACCATTCCTTTTTTGCCGATACATAAAATCCAATTTTCACAGCTTTTTGTATTGCTCAATACATTCCGCCACACGTCTATTGCGCAAACAGATGTTTTTAATATCGAAAAAACGCTTCGAATTCCTATGTCTGATACAGCAGACCGTATTCAAGAATTTGGGTTTTCTATAACCCAAAGTATTCCATCGTACATCGGTATAGCCTTTGGAATTTTATGGCTTGCAGGCATACTGGCTATGGCAGTATTTTTTGCTAAATCTGCACTGCATTTATATTATATTCGCAAGTCTGCACTGCCCTTACAAAATCCAGCAATCCGAGCGCTTTACCAACAATGCATGACAGAACAGAAGATAACAAAAAGAATCCCTGTTTATAGTACAGCATTCTTAAAATCCCCCATTATTACAGGGTTTTTCAAACCTTGCATTTATTTGCCCATACATCTCATTTCGGACAACGTCACTGCCGAAATACGTTATATATTATTGCATGAGCTGCAGCACTATAAGTCCAAAGATGCCTTTGTAAATGTTTTTATGAACTTAACAGGCGTGTTATATTGGTTTAATCCAGTGATTTGGTATTTGCTAAAAGAGATACGAACCGATCGGGAAGTTGCGTGCGACTGTGCTGTTTTAAAATACTTAGATGAAAATGCCTATATAGATTATGGAAATACATTAATTTATTTTGCTGAAAAAATATCTCAAATACCTTTTCCTTTTACAACAGGAATTAATGCCACCATGGAACAGATGAAGCGGCGAATTATTCATATCGCCAATTATCATCCGATTTCCTTAAAACGAACCCTTAAAAGCACTGTCGTATATCTACTTATTTCCGCTTTCCTTTTGGGATTTGTGCCTTTTTTAACGATACAGGCAACCAATTCAAACCGTTTTGATTTTCATGAAGGCGGCAAAACAATTTCTTATGCCGATTTTCAAGAGCTTTTCGGAGAAAATCAGGGTAGTTTTGTATTGTACCACCATTCTGAAGATTCATGGATTATATACGACAAAAAATATGCCACAACACGACTAGTTCCAGCTTCTACAATTAAAATATATTCTGCCTTATTTGCCTTAGAGGACGGTATCATTACACCTGAACAGTCGAAAATTTCCTGGAACAAACAGACGCATCGGTATCCTGCATGGAATAGCGATCAGACACTTATTTCTGCAATGAAAGAATCTGTTACTTGGTACTTTCAAACACTAGATCAGGGAATAGGATTAGAAAAAATACAAAAATATATCCAAAAAATCGGGTATGGAAATCAATCAATTGGACAGGATATTTCTTATTATTGGGGAGATGGTTCTCTTCGAATTTCACCAATTGAACAGGTCGAATTGCTTCAAAAATTCCATAGTCGCCAGCTTCCATTTTCTACCCAAAATATAGAAGCAGTCGAGCATGCAATTTGCCTTTCTGCTACAGATAACGAGGCAATTTACGGAAAAACAGGCACGATTGAAATAGAGGGCAAAAACGCTTGCGGCTGGTTTATTGGATTTATTGATAACGGAGCGGATAGTTATTACTTTGCAACTTATATAGAAAATAACACAAATGCAACAGGAAGTTATGCTATGAAATTGACGTTTTCGATCTTAGAAAAATTAGGGTTATAGTTCAGCCAAGGACTTTTCACTGCGCTGCAAAATTGCAATTGCAATCTCCTTTGCAAACGCGCTGGATATTTCATGCTCTGACTCTGCATTTTTTGCTTTACCAGATTCACTAAGATGCACACAGAAATAAATCGTTTCATTCCCATATTCTGCAAATCCTGTATACCATGCATCTACAACAATGCCCTGAACTTTTCCCATGCCCGTTTTGCCATATATCGTTATTTCACCCTCCTGAAAGCCCGTTGTCAACATTGCTTTTTTCAATGTTTTCAGGGTATAAGGAGAATATGGCGAATTGTCACCGAAAATATACTCCATTACTTGTACCTGTTCTCTTGGAGAAATCTTTAACGATGATTCTATCCAAAATCCAGTTAATGCACGATTGTTATTATTCGTATTTAGGCGACCTTCCCAGTCAGTTATATCGCAATTACCGTAAGAAAGAGCCGCAAGCGCTTTCTGCATTTGCTCTTGCCCAATTTCGTTTACTAGCTCACGAAAATACCATACACAAGAAGTCCGAAACGCTTCATAAAAATCAATATCTTGATTCCAATCCTGATTCCAAAATTGTTCGCCGCTCCATTTGCGTGTAGCGTTTTCTGGATCGAGAATTCCATTTTCCAAAGCAATTAAAGAAGAAATTATTTTAAAAGTCGAACATGGTGAACTCTGTTTTTCCGCTAGTTCCTTTTGGTATACAAATATTTGTTCTTTTGATGGATAATATAGTACCGCTGTGCCTTCACACCCTTGAAAATAATCTGACCAATCATTTTCTACTATTTGCGGATCTCCTCCATCTTTATCTGCTGTAAAAGATTCTAACTGTTCATCCTTTCGGTCATCTATTTCTGTTTGTTCATCTTTGAAAGTATCGTCGCTTAATTCATCGTATACTGTTACAAAACTTGTTTCTGTACTATTCACATTCTCTATTTTTTCCTCTTGATTTTCCATTCTAATATCCTGATTTTTTTCGTTGTTTTTATTCCCGCATCCTGTAAGCAGCAACATCACTGCTGCTGCCACCGCAATATCAAATGCATATTTATATTTGAATATTTTTTTCTCTATCATATTTTTTACCCCCTGCATGCCCTATACGCATAACAATCTTTACAATTCCTGTTATGGTATAACTATACGCTCCATCTGTGTTAAGCGCCATTTTCAATCCGACAAATGTTTTCCTGATTTTCGGCAAATTTATGAATTACACGATAAACAATGCTGTTAAGAAACTGTTAATTGCCGTTCACGATCAGATGCATACACACCATTATCCACCATTGTCATGGTATATATTAATCAATTATCTGCCAAAATTCCACCATTACAATCATAAATCAAGCCACGTGTGTCAGGCTCTCTTACCAATCATGTAATTTTTAATTCAAATGTTTCCAAATACTCCTGCACATTTTGGATTTCTATGTGTTTTATTACTTTGTGAAATCTGTTATGCCTTGACCACCACATAAAATTTCCCTCGTTTTTGTAGATTCTTTGTTGATAACATTTATTGAATTTTTCTAAATATTACAACGGTAAGATTTAAAAGTCAAGTTATTTTTCTAAATATTTCAATACTGCCGTTACTATTTACAGTCGAAATACGCATAAACTACGCATCGAATATCAGCATTTCAAAGCTTTTCGATGCGCTGAACCTTATCCAACCTCCGCTTTGCGATCTCCAAATAGTCCTCACAAATATCAATTCCAATAAATACCCGTTGCAGACGCACAGCTGCGACACCAGTTGTACCAGAACCACAAAAAGGATCCAGAATACACTGCCCCTCCTGCGTCGAAGCAAGCACTATCCGTTCCAGCAGATACTCGGGCTTCTGAGTTGGGTGTTTTCCCTCGGTTTTCTCAGACGGCTTTGTCAACGCTCCTGTCCAGACATCTTTCATCTGCTTTCCTTGGTTGAGTTCCTTCATTTTTTGATAATTAAAAAAATGCCGGCACTTCTTTTCATTCTTCTTCGCCCACAAAATGGTTTCCGTAGAATGTGTAAAGCATCGACACGCTAAATTCGGCGGCGGGTTTGTTTTCTGCCAAGTAATATTGTTAATCAGTTTATAGCCCTCCTGCTCTAACGCCATACCAATTGAATAAATATTGTGCAGAGTTCCTGATATCCATATTGTACCATTGGGCTTTAATATCCGTTTGCACAATTTGATCCATTTTCTATTAAATTTATGCTTGTCCGCAACACTCGTTCCCTGTTCCGAAAGAGAATCCCATGCCCCCTTATTTACGGACACCATCTTCCCATTTTGGCAGGTAACACCATTATTGCTTAAAAAATATGGCGGATCGGCAAAAATCATATCGACAGACTCCGGCTGCATTTTTGTTAAAATTCGAAAAGAATCTCCCAAGACGAGTTGCGATTGTGGCGTTTGATAATAAAAGGACATTTTTTTTGCAGTAAAAATAGTTTCCATTTTGTCGCTCCTTACAAACGTTAAAAGTAAGCGGGATTGTAATATTAATTCTTAGAATTCCTTAATAATTGTAAATAATCACTTCCTCACCCACACGATTTGAGGCGTCCGAGTTAATCAGCCGCTTAACGCTGACGACATCAATCTTGTACCCTTTATTTCCATATAATGTATTAATAAATTCCGTATTGTGATTTGTCAGCATACAGAAACAACCCTTTGCCGTTAAATCGTCGTAAAGTCTTGCAAGTCTTCGATGGCTTTCCATGTCAAAACCCTCTTTTGTGTAGGATTCAAAAGATGCTGGATTTAAAGGCGCGTATGGGCTGTCCAAAAAAATAAAATCCCCCTGCTGTGCATCTGCGCAGGCATCTTCAAAGTCCCCATCTAAAATCGTTACACCTTGCAGTACTTGAGAAATATCCATAATCAACTTTTCATCTACCGAAGCACATTTGCTTTGATTATATGGTACATTAAAAAGACCTTTTCCATTAACACGATACAAACCATTAAAACAATGCTTATTTATAAATACAAACAATGCCGCAAGTTCCACATCATACTCTGCGCGCATTAATTTATCATTATAATCCTCACGCTTGGCATAATAATATTCTTTCCCATTCTGCTGCATTTCATTGTCCAACTGCTTCACTGCCCGCAAAAATTCTTCTGGCTTTTCACAGATTATCTTATAAGCATTTATCAACGCTTTATTAATATCGTTAATAAGTGCGTGTTCTGGCTGCAAATCAAATAACACGGCGCCCCCGCCCACAAACGGTTCAAAATAACGATTGTAATGCTGCGGCATTCTCTCTCGAATCTGCGGAAGCAGCTGCCGCTTTCCACCAGCCCATTTTACAAAAGGTGCAACAATTGGATTACTCATTTCCATTCCTCTCTCCATTCAATCTTTAACATATCTATTATAAGTGCAAACACATAAAATAACAACTTATTTTTCACCATAAATCCGTTTTAAAATTATTTGCAAATAAAAAGATGCGCAGCATTCCCAATACACAGCGGCGGTTTGCGAATCAACAAAACGGATTATAACTGGTTTGTGAATCCTAAATATAAGCGAAAAGAGGCTGTCGCAATAAGCCTTGATTATACAAGATATAATGTTAAACGCAGCACGTTATTATAATATCTTGTATAGATCTTCCTTAATGCGACAGCCCCTTTTTTCTAAAAAGATGCGATTTTTTTACAGCCGTTTCATTAATTCTTCTCTTGCTTGCTCATAGCCAGGCTTTCCAAGAAGTGCAAACATATTCTTCTTATAGCTCTCTACGCCAGGTTGATTAAACGGATTCACGCCAAGCAGATAACCGCTTAAACCGCACGCAAACTCAAAGAAGTAGAACAATTCTCCTAAATAAAACTCATTAACTTCTGGTACATTTACCATAAAGTTTGGTACTTGTCCGTCTGTATGCGCAAGGATTGTGCCATTCATTGCACTCTTATTTACAAAGTCAACGGTCTTACCAGCCAGATAATTTAAACCGTCCAAATCAACCGGTTCTGTACCAATTGTCAATTCTTCCCGCGACTTCTCAATATTTAAAACGGTTTCAAACATTACACGTGAACCATCTTGGATAAACTGCCCCATAGAATGTAAATCCGTTGTGAAATCAACACTTGCTGGGAATAATCCCTTTTGATCTTTTCCTTCTGATTCTCCGAACAACTGTTTCCACCATTCAGAAACATAGTGTGCGCTTGGTTCATAATTACAAAGAATCTCAACTGCTTTTCCTTTTCTTAACAAAATATTACGCAGTGCCGCATACTGCATTGCATCATTATCTTCAAATGCAAGATCCAGCGCATTTTTTCTGCCTGCTGCCGCACCTTCCATTAATTTATCAATATCTGCACCACTTACTGCGATCGGAAGCAGACCAACTGCTGTTAATACAGAGAAGCGTCCGCCGACGTCGTCTGGAACAACAAATGTTTCGTAACCTTCCTCGGTCGCAAGATTCTTTAAGGAGCCTTTTACCTTATCCGTAGTTGCATAAATTCTCTTTGCTGCACCCTCTTTGCCATATTTCTTTTCCATCATTTCCTTAAATACACGGAATGCAATCGCTGGCTCTGTAGTAGTACCAGACTTACTTATCATATTAATAGAAAAATCCCTGTCGCCGATAACATCAATTAAATGCTTAATATATGTGGAACTAATGGAATTGCCAACAAAGTAGATTTCAGGTGTCTTGCGGATACTCTTGTCCACCATATTGTAAAAGCTATGACGCAAAAATTCAATCGCTGCTCTTGCACCCAGATACGATCCACCAATGCCAATAACCAGCAGTACTTCACTGTCACTTTGAATTTTTTTCGCGGCTTCTTTAATTCGTGCAAATTCCTCCTTGTCATAATCCACAGGTAAATCAACCCAGCCCAAGAAATCATTGCCAGCTCCACTCTTATTTAAAAGTACCTCTTTTGCATCCAGCGTCAGCTTCTTCATGTATTCTACCTCATGTCCACTGACAAACTGTGCCGCCTTTGAATAATCAAACGTTACCTTGCTCATTTGTTTTCTCCTTTTCCAAATTTTGATAATTGCAGGATTTACTATCCACAATATAATTATTAATACCTAATATCCCTTTTCCAGCCCAAACGCATCTGCCACAAATCACTGGAAAAGTCTTCCAAAATATTTTAACAAAATTTTCTTTATAAATCAATTATATTATAGTAATATTTAATAAAAATATTCGCAAAAATATTTTATGCCTTATTCCCAATAAAGCTGCGGAGCAATTCCTCCAACTCATGTGCCTCCTCTGGCGAAAACGTTGATTTTTCTGTTTTTGCCTCAAGCGGCACCTCCTGCGGCTGTTCGTTCTCTGGCTGTTGTACCCTTGCAGGTTCCTCCGACTTAGCACTACGTTCTTGCGCCAATTCCCAAAGCAGCTTCTCCTTCTCCATCATGCCATGCTCTAAACGTTGTGCAACCGTATTTTCCAAATAATCCGTTAAGTTCGTTTTCAACATCTGCCTGCGCGATGCAATATCCACAATGGAAACGATACTAAGATACAGATAAATTCCAAACAAACTAATAATGTAAAATGGCAGCAAATGTACAAATTTATCGCCCTCCACAATTCCCTTGCACACACCGAACCCAGCCATAAACACGCCGGCAAGCATTAGCTGTCCTGATAGATGTTTCATAAAGTGAATACTCATTCCCAAAAACCGTATGCGATTCATAAACTTGTCCACAAATACGGGAATATTCGATACACCGCCATTTAACTTATAGCAGTTGATAAAACGTTCTTTGCACTGGTTTAGCAGCTTATTTTCCACACCAGACAGCGTGTCCGTTGCCTGTATCATCCTTTGATAAATCACACCGATTCCAATTTGAAAAAATATTCCGACACCCATCAAAACCAGTGTAAGCACTATAATAAATGAGTGTCCGAAATAACCCACCATTTCCTTTGCCATATACCATCTCTCCTTTAATGCATTGTTTTTACTTACAGTATAATCATTTGATGCCCCTACCACAAGCCACTTTGCGGCAAAATCGTTCGCCAAATTCATTTCATTTATGTACCTTTTTCCAATGTTTCGACGGCAGTTCACCCAAACAGTGCCATTTCTACACAAATAATTCCTTTTTCATTGACCACATACAATCCTCTATGCTATTCTGATAATTAGACGAACACAAAACATATTTGACAGCAGACAGTATAATTGGTACAATAATATTGTATTACCCACTAACAATTGACATACATTATTGCATAAAAACAACGCAAAGAATCCTAAAGAACTGTTAATAAATTACTCATAATAAGGAACTTCTAAACCGTTTCTGACAAAATAAAAAACTAAATAAACATATTATAACCCAAAATAAAAATATCCTATAATTAAATAAATCAAAATAAGCAAGGTGATAAAATTTGCCATCGAAAAAAAGAAAATCAATCTACCGAAAGCGAGTCGATTATTCTGATTTGCTTGCTGAACTAAATGCACAAAGTGCACGAAGAAATAATATCCCCAATTCACACACCATACAGGCTGCTACCTATCAGCCTTCGCCGTTCCGCCAGCGGATACTAAGTGACGAGCGCATCAAATATCTATACGATATTGAAGATAATATCATTCATGATAAAAGCTGCAAACTTGCACGCAGTATTCCTGACGAAAGACTTTTGTACGGTGACCGTTATGACAACACCAAACAGAAATGCCCTGAATGCGCAGTTACTGCATTTCTGCGTGAAGGAGCTAAGGATTTTGACTCTGTCAAAAAATATACAGAACTTTTTGAACAGATGCACCTCCATGATGGAATTGCACGTGAAATATATATCGAAAAAAAGATGAAAACAAGGGCAGGCACTGACGGTATTACTATTTGGTATCGGGAGGATTCATGGAAAATCAAGCCAGTTGACCGTCAAGGCAATGTGCAGCTATGGCATAATAATTATCGGCAGCTTGCGGAGGGAAAACGTGAATTTCTTGCAGGTTATCACTTACAGTTCACCAACACAGAAAGCACCAGCTTACGCATTGCTCTAAATACGATTGAAACATACTCCTACGAATCACATATACAGAATCAATATCAAGGAATGGATCCTGTGGTAGAAGGAAACACAAATGTTCTCTCTGAAACGGACACGCAGTCAGATACCCCATTGGTTTGGTCGTCCGAAACACCTGTTCCAGGACAAGAGCAGACTTTTTCTATTCCCAATAAAATAACCAAACAGCCTCCATCTTTATGGAAAAGATTTACTCGTTGGCTACGGTTGCTTTTTACCAAAAGCAGATTTTTTCGTCGCAACTCAACAACAGAATAAAATTAAAAGAATCAAACTATTGTTTTTCCAATTTGTTATGATATAATAATTAGGAACTGTATTCCATATTTTGTTGTTTTACTAATACAAAATACAAAATTGCCACAACTAAAATATTTAATGAACTGTTTAAGAATTCATTCTTACGGTTCTTAGGAGGGGACGAATTTTATGTTTGAATTTACAGACGACTGTATTATTGGTATTGACCAAATTGACGACGAACATCGTTATCTTTTTGATGTATTAAATAGAGCCTATTTTCTTGTAACCACGGATTTTCAGATTGACCGTTATCAGGATCTAAAGACTATTATTGAAGAGCTTGACAATTATGCAGAACAGCATTTTGCACATGAAGAAGCATATATGATGAAAATTTGCGATCCAGAGTTAATTCTCCAACGCGCGCAGCATAGCTTTTTCCGCGAAAAAATCCGCGAATTTGACTTTATTAATATTGACTTTGAAGAAGAACAACAACGTGTTCTTTCAGAGTTAGTCAGCTTCCTTGCTAAGTGGCTGTACCGGCATATTCTAAGCAGTGATATCCTTATTGGAAAGCTTCCCTCATTAGAGGAATGGATGGTCAAAGAAAATCCCTGCGAATTTACAGATAACTATCTTGTTGGCATCGACTTAATCGACAAAGAGCATAAAGAATTATTCCGCATTGTGGATAAAGCGAATCATCTAATAAAATCGTATAATGCTTCGTCTAGCTATGACAAAATTATTGAAATTTTAAATGAACTTAAGGAATATACCAAAGAGCACTTCGGCGACGAAGAAGAATTTATGGAAAGCATTCATTATAAGGGAATTGAAGCACAGAAACGTGCGCACGAAGCTTTTATCGACAAATTAGAAAATATCGACCTTAACGAGATTGAAAACAATCCGAACGAATATCTTCAGAATCTGCTGGAATTTCTGCTGGGCTGGCTAATAAACCATATTCTGCACACGGATAAGAAAATTGCGGAAGCGCTTTAATCGTTATCAATTGATGGTAATTACATAAAATCTCAGGGACTGCTTTGCGTTATATGCAATGCCTTCAATACCATTGCATATAACGCAAAGCAGTCCCTTTTTAGGTTCTTTGTGTCCTTTTTTATTTATAATTCTTTGTTACCCATAAGTTTTGCTATCTCGTCCAGTGCTTCCTGTGCGTTGCGCTCCGGATCTAATTTGTGGATATCCTCCACCGTTAAAGGTTTCTTTTGATAAACTTTCTCCACGATGCTTTTATCAATATCCATTTCATAGTAATCCTCAGCCCACTCTATCCATTGGTCAGCATTGGAGCAAATATAGCTGAGTATAAAATCTTTTCCACCATCATCCCCCTCAACAATCGTCTGGTTCCACTTGCCAGTTTGATTGTCATACCACATACAAAATGTCATTTCCATCAGTGAATCTTCATCTTCATAAATATCCAAAAAGTTACTTGGAATCCCCTCATATGTTTCTTTAAAAAATTCATCATCCCAATCTTCTTTGGCATATTGGTTTAATTCATTTTGATGATCAAATCCTTTGATAAAAACACCATTCTCCTCAAAAAAAATATCCATTTCATGGCCAGAACCATCACTAACACAATATGCGGGAGTATCTGACGTATACCGCTGCACCAGCCGAAGCCAGCTATCCTCCTCACTATTCATAATAATATCCAAAATCGCCTGCGCCTTTAAAAATGTTTCCAATTCCTGCGGAGGATAATATGCAGGATTGATATGCTGATAAATATTTTTCATAGAATGTTATCCTTTCTTTTTATATACTGCACAGCAAAAAGATTGGCAGTACAATTGCGCGAGCCGCACACCACAAAGCACAAAACGGCAATTTTCCTTTGTGCGGCTGTGGGTATTTTTACAATATTATACTAGCATAGTGAAACAGCATATGCAATCAAAATATTACAGTTCAAAACAACATCCCATAATATCTCTGTATCGCTTCGCCCATATACTCCGCTGTTCCTGTACCATACTGTTTATCTTATGCTTTGGCAAGTTTTTCGCCTTGAAGATATTTTTGGGCTAGATCAAGTAAAAAATTTCGTGCGTTATCCAAATTCAACATCTTCTTATATAATTCCCCCAATTTTTCCACCACCATAGCATGTTCCTGTTCCTCGTTACCATTTCATATGCACTGCGAAATCCTTTTGCAGCATATCCATCTCAACACACAGATTCTCCATATTTTCAACAGGTTTATATGGTTCAATGATATTTTGTTTATTGCCGTACCATTTTACAATACCAATTAAAAAAATTTACTGGGTTGGAAAATCTAGCGGACACAGCTTGCATAATATTATAGATTTTATTGCTTTTTCTTCCAAAAAATGATACGATACCAGCAGAAACTCCAAAAATATAACATCGTGTCTAATAGGTGGATAAGAGCATCTATGAAAAATGGGAAGGAATTAAAACAAATTTTACTGCTTGCGCTGAAAATATCCGTTGGGAGCAGCGCAGCAATCTATATTGCACAAAGACTAGGGCTGGAGTATGCAGTTTCCGCCGGAACCATTACACTGTTAACACTTCTTGCAACCAAATGGGAAACGGTACGACTTTCTGTTTTCCGCATTATTACCTTTGTGTTGTCAATCGCACTTGCATGGCTGGCGTTTGCACATATTGACAGCACATGGCTTTCCTATGGTATTTTTGTCTTTACTATGGTGTTTTTGTGCGAAAAAATGGGGCGGCGCGCAACGATTTCTGTTAACGCCGTAGTAGGCGCACATCTGCTGACCAGCCACAATTTTACAAGCGCTTCGATATGGAATGAATTTCAACTTGTAATTATCGGCGTCAGCATCGCAGTTCTTTTAAATCTGTTTCAGGATAACCGCAATCACAAGAAATATATTATTACCAATATGCGCCATACCGAACATCAGTTGCAATCTATTATGCGTGAACTTGCTGCCTATCTATCGAATCAGGAAATGCAGCAAAATGTTTGGGAGGATATTTGTTTGCTTGAAGAGGAGCTTCACCGTTTCACACGGGAAGCTTATGAATATCAGGAAAATACATTTCAGTCACATCCTGTATACTATATTGAATATTTTCAAATGCGGACAGGGCAGTGCCGTATATTACATAACCTTCATGCCGAAATGAAGAAAATCCGCACCATGCCAAGGCAGGCAAAAATAATTGCGGATTATATGCTGTACTTAGTGGAATATGTTGTTGAAGTAAATGAACCATCTGAACAAATTCATAGGCTGCATGGCATTTTTGAGAATATGAAAGTAGAAGAACTACCCAAAACAAGAGAAGAATTTGAAAGCCGCGCAGTTTTGTACCATATTTTAATGGATATTGAAGACTTCCTATTATATAAGTCCCGTTTTGTAAAAGGTTTAGATGAACGGCAGTTGAAAAAATATTGGCGCTATGGCAATCATAAATAAAGTGTATGGCGCTGTCGCATTCACAGGTATAAATTAAAAAATGTTAATTTTTTGTAAATTATACGATTTTCATGCAAAATGATGCAACTTTGATGCATTTATGGTTTATGATATCCTTTGAAGCCGGCAAAATCTATAGCAATCTGTTTGATCAGGCAAAAAAGAATACACCGGCGTACAGCATTATAGCCAGCAATGGATACATAATTTATTTTTACGTTTGCGTCCATACCCATAACACCGCTTCTTCCTTCCCGTTTTAACGCAAATCATTGGATAACCATATATTCTGCGCAAACTATAATGCTGTATGAGAAAAGACATCTTTATTAAGAACTTAGGAGGCATTTACTATATGAAATACAAGCAATTTATTATCCTGCTTTTTGCGGCAATACTCACTGTGATTCTAACAGGCTGCAGTTCGACCAAAAACAAAGAAGTAACAACCACCATCAATTCAGACACAAAATCACAGGAAAACAACGTTTCCTTTGCTGAAATATCAAAGTCAAACAATACAACAGCCCCAGAAAATATACAAGACGACAGCAAAGAATCAGAAACGAATCCTTCTACCGAAAATGCAGAGGCTGCCGATACCACAGCCGAAAATAATCCACCTGCACCACGCAATCCACTAGTATTACAGTCCGAAGACTGGGGTTTAAACTTCGTTGAAGAAGGCAGTCAACCCAAAGGCAACGCCGACGCAGCCGACTTGGCAGCATATAATGCTTATTTTGTAGGCAGCAACAACGAAAAAGTTATTTATCTAACATTTGACTGTGGTTACGAAAATGGAAATACAGAACCTATTTTAGATGCACTGAAAAAACACAATGTGCCTGCCACATTTTTTGTAGTAGGGCATTTCTTGGAAACAGCTCCCGAGCTGGTACAACGTATGGTAGAAGATGGGCACACTGTAGGAAATCACACCTATCATCATCCCGATATGTCTGCGATTTCCACAATTGAGGATTTTCAGAAGGAAGTAGATGACGTAGCAGATTTATTTCACGAAATTACAGGTACCGAATTATCCAAATACTACCGCGCACCACAAGGAAAATGCAATGAATCCAATCTTGCAATGGCACAGCAGCTTGGATATGCTACGTTTTTTTGGAGTCTTGCCTATGTGGATTGGGACACGGAGCACCAACCCAGCCGCAGCGATGCACTGGACAAGCTTACAAAGCGCATTCACTCTGGCGCAGTCGTACTTTTGCATAACACTTCCCAGACAAATGGGCAAATTCTGGATGAACTATTAACGAAATGGGAGGAGATGGGCTATACATTCCGTCCACTTTCGGATTTATGCGGCGCATAATACTTCTATCTTTGGAAAGGAATTGCAATTGTGAGATATTATATTGCAGATTTACATTTTTTTCATGCTGCGCAAAACCAACAAATGGATTGCCGCGGTTTCGCGAACTTAGAACAAATGCACGAATATATGATTATGAAATGGAATCGCAAAGTCAAAAAAAATGACGAGGTTGTCATAATTGGAGATTTTTCTTTTGGCAATTCAGAGGAAACAATATCCCTCCTGCATCGGCTTAACGGAAAACTCTTTCTTATTCAAGGAAATCATGATAAATTTTTAAATACCCAATCTACACATTGCTTTCAATGGGTAAAACAATACGCCGAATTGTCAGACAATAAAAGAAGAGTCATTCTTTGCCATTATCCGATTATTTGTTATAATAAACAATACCGAGTTGATGAAAATGGCAATCCCAAAGCGTATATGCTCTATGGGCATGTCCATAACACTATGGATCAGCGCCTGATAGAGCAATTCCAGCTAATTACCCGCCAAACCATTACAACAGATGCCCAAGGCAACACACGGACAATTCCTTGCAATATGATTAACTGCTTTTGTATGTATTCTGACTACGAGCCGCTGACGTTAGATGAGTGGATTGCGTGCGATCGGAAGCGAAGGAAAGAAGTGCTATAGATATTACATTAGATTTTTTGAGAAACGTGCAAATTGAGCAGGTAAAATAATACTTAGACACTTATTAATCACAGCAATAGCTTAGAAACTGTCAATAAATAACGCATCAATTTGACTTGTCTAAATGTCCATCTGCAGCATCAGACAATCTTGACGTAGTCCACTACGCCTGCGATTATCTTCTTTGCAGCTGAACCTTTATACAGCGTTAGATTAACTAGTGATTTATTTACAATTCCTTAGAAAAATCTGATAAATGCAGCAATTTTTTAAGTCTGTGATTGCGATTTTATATTGCCGAAGCAATACGTGGCATGGTGTCAATATTACCAGTTAGATATGTAAATCATTTATAAAATATATCTATATAAATATGCTGGGGGCAAAAGGTCATTTCAAAAAATAGTTGTTGTGATATTGCATAACAAATGAATTAAAATCTATTCCAATCAACACTTTCAATGGTTATTTTAGTTGAATTTGCACAACTCATTTTTCAAAATTACCCTTTTGAACCCAGCATCATATATATGATTTAATCAGAACACTTGATAACGTAGAATTTTTTTCGTTCGCATATTTTACAGATAGCGCACGTAGGCGTGGCGATGCTTACCCCTGCGTTTGTGATATTGCCTTGGCAGTAACATCGTTTTTTGGCATCGACTTTTCCTGACAAGTAATTGTTATATCCTGTAAATATTGCCTTAGCGATGGCATCTTTTTTTAGTATTGACGCTGTGCTGGCGCAAAATGCGAAGACATATTACTTGATTATTAAGTGCACTGTTGTACTATAACTTTATAGCAGAATTATACGCATATTTTATACATATTTTATTATTCATATTTTTCTCTTTATTTTTCCCACTGCATACTTTTTAAAACGAAATTTTACTACGAAATTATTAAGAAATTAATCTTTACATTTGACTTATCTGAATCTTCTTATGTGTTGTCAACAATCAGTGTACTCTCGTATGCCTCATTCTTTTGTCTTGCATAAAACCTAGATTCTAGGTAACATAACGAGAAAAAGCAAAAAATATTGTCAAATTCAGAGTTCTCGGGTCTTACTCGCCACGATTTGTGATTTTGAAACATGACAGGGACTCCTGTATTAATGCGGTCTTTAAGATTCTTGTTATAATCATTCCGAAAATTCAAGATAAAAGGATTTATCCAACGTCATCTGCAAAGTTAATTCTTAACAGTTATCATGGAATAATTTTTACTGCTTAACAGTTCAAATTTCCGAGTAACTTGACTACATAACGCCAGCCATATACGTTTAACCAGTGCGGTATGGTAAATTCTGGCATTATGTAGTGTAACGTTATTTTAGGGTTTATGATTTTATTCTTTTGTGCAGCTATAATCGTTACAATCTGATTGATATGTATAAATGTGATCTTTTAAAATCATATTTACATATTGACTAAATGATCTATCATCATTTTCAGCTAATTCTTTTATCTGGCGGATTATATCATTATCCAATGTAATACTTACCTTATTTTTCAATGGTTTCAAAAAAATCACCTACCTTATAACAAGTATATCACTTTGTTACATCATATATGGCGAAATAAGATAAAATAAGATAAAATAAGACAAAATAGGATAAAGTAGTAGTACTACTCATGACATAAACATGGTACACTAGCATTAGATAATATAATACTAGGAGGTATTAAAAATGTTTTTTAAGAAAAATAAAGACCTAAATCCAGAACAACATAAAACAATGACCCTATTAGAAAAATTATGTTCCTTAATATCTACGTTTTATTGTTTTGTAGAAAATGTGTGTAATCCCGGAATAACGGAAGAACAAGCAGAAAAATTAAAAAAACTATTGCAGGAAGATACAAACAAATGAGGTTATGTCCCTTTTACTCAATATGTAATACCTCTTTGCTTAGGAACTGTTAAAGAATTACTTGTGACAAGTACGCCGTCTAAATGTTTATCTGCAAAGATAAAAATTCCAGGGATAGTAGGCAAAGGCATAAAGGGTAATGCCTTATATCAGGATTTTCTGATACCGCAGATGGACATTTAGACAAAGAATTGTCATAAGTAATTTATTGACAATTCCTTGGCATAAGAAATTGCTGCAAATTATAACCGCCTAAATCATAATATATACGCACGAGCAATAAATTTTACCATATCAAACAAGATATTTACGCTCGTGAGTCGGCATAATTGGCAAATTTAAGTGCTTGCCAGTATCAATTACATGATTTCGAAACAGATATTTTAAAGGTATATTTAACCGATAAAATATATCCTTTCTTCCAATTTCTTTTTGGATTTTAATCAAAACAAAATATATTTTGTTTTCTCAATTTTCAGTATTTCCCATATGTTGCTTTTGCGTTGTAATAGTGTTAAGATAATAAAAAAAGGTAATATTATTCTTTAAGAAAGGTAAAAGATATGCCAACATCCAATACACCTTATGATGACGTATTTCGCACTCTGCTTA
>ERZ778496.754-NODE-754-length-27922-cov-6.657624_pt1 | contig 27922 bp, 29 predicted proteins | sample MGYA00433099_ERZ778496 | MGnify/ENA primary metagenome ERZ778496 (study PRJEB29527, sample SAMN07138962) | mouse gut metagenome | material: feces | host: mouse | place: China:Nanjing | collected 2016-01-25 ...
AGCGCCACCTTGCCAAGGTGGAGGTAGCGAGTTCGAGCCTCGTAATCCGCTCCAGTTTAACAAAAAGCCCTTGCAAAAGCAAGGGCTTTTTGTTAAACGCAAAGGCGTTTGTCCGCGCGATTTTTCCTCTTCATTGCTGTAATGGCAATGAAAAGGAAAAATCGCGCTGGACAGTACTTCTCGGGCAGGGGAGATCATATTTGCAACCATAGGTTGACAAACTTCAAGCCGCCATATGCAGACACTTTGGCGGCCGTGTGATATACTGAACTCAGGAGGTGAGAAGATGCTTTCCGAAAAAATACGCGAATTGCGCCGCAAAAGCGGACTGTCTCAGGAAGAGCTCGCCGATAAGCTGGAAGTGTCGCGTCAGGCTGTGTCAAAATGGGAAACAGGTGCTGCGGTTCCAACAACTGAGACTCTTGTACAGCTTGCGGATTTCTTTGGTGTGAGTCTTGATTTTCTGCTGCGCGATAACGCTGAAATGCCAATTGTCTCGTCATCCCCAAAACACTCAACAGTGAGTAAGGCTCTCGGTATATCCTTAATCGCCGCGGCGGTTTTAGCGGCAGTGCTGATTACGATATTACAGCTTACGGGCAACGGTAACAGTGCCGCAGACTCGTCCGCCGTCACACTCGACGGGAACGGTATCATTATTGGCGCGGTGGTGCTATGCGCGGTTGGAGGGATCGCACTTCTAATCTCCTCAAAAAAATAGGAGGTCGGATTATGAAACACAAAAAAATAATCTCAATGTTGCTTTTTTCGGTGTCGGGAGTACTTTTAGTTTGTTTTTCCGCTAAAACCATTGCCGATTACATCACGTACGCACATACTGTAAACGGTGCTCCGTTTATGCTGTGGATAGCGGTAAACGCGTTTTGCTTTATAACGCCAGCCACGGTTGCCGCAAGTGCAGGATTGTACATTCGACAGCTGACGCGTGTACTCTTTATTGTTACAGCAGTGCTCGCGGGATTAACGGCACTTATGGTTATTATTTTAATGCTATTACACCACGCTTTGGCAGATAGTATTCTTTACGGAATACCGTTCGCGCTGTCGACGCTTGTAAGCAGCATATTTACCGCAGTTTCCCGTTGTCAAAAAAACAAGGCATAAAAAAACTCCCCCCGAATTTCGGGGGGATAAATTTTACTTATCAGGAATTGCGCTTGTTGTAGAGGTAGTTGCCTACGTCCTTGAACACGAACAGCAGAATAATTGACAGGCAACATACCAACGACAGGATAAACATCACACCCGAGATGATATAGTCGTAGCCTATGTATCCTGGATTTGCAGCAGCCATACCGCTTCTTGCGCCAAATACTTTAAAGATCGTATTAAAGTTAGCCGCGCCTACAACTATATATATACCCAACATACCCCATTTCGAGAACTCGTAACCCGAAAGAATTGCAAGTGCCAGGAATAACGTAATACCGCCGTAAACTATAAAATACATATAGTCCATAGCGCCTATTACAAACTCACTGTACAGCTTTTTGTCCCACATAGTAATCGCAACGATAGTAAAGATGAAACTTAATATCAGTCCGCCAACACTTATCAACACGATAAGCGCGGGCTTTTTCTCGTCAATTGCAGGCTTTGCCATAAGCTTACTTTTCAGATGTTTAACGGCAAAAAATGTAATTGCACATCCCACTGCAAAGCACAGTATAATGAATATAAATCTTCTCCACCAAGTTGCGCCCATGCCATTTTGCCCAATCCATTCGCTCGCTGCTGCGTCACCCTGTGCCGCAAGCGCCTTCTGCGATTTGTATGTGGTGTTTATCCATATGATTTTATTGATAATGGCAAACAGATTTGAAAGAGCCGCGGCAGCGCCGAAGCCGCCATAGAAGCACAAAGCCCAATCGGCTTCTCTTACATACAAAATAGATGCAACGATTGCGATACCCAGCAGTCCAACCAACACATAACCCTGCGTGAGCTGCTGATCGGACCAACCGAGATAAATTGACCAATTTATGCCGTATCCCGACATTGCGAATTTCTCAAAAACAACCAACAACGCCATAAGAACGAACAGGAGCCCTCCTGTTTTCGCGCGCTGTTTCATACCGTTGATCTCGCTTTCGGTGTACAGCATATCCTCCGCGAACTCAGTCGAATTCAGATATACGAAGAACGCACACGCACACAGGCAGATGACCGCGTCCGCAACGCCGAAAATGCGTATCGAATTACGCAGATACGGGAACGGAACAAGAAGCGGGATCATTCCGATAATAGTTTTCGTGCCAAAAACTGCGGTAAGATAGGTCTTTGCGAAAGCGTATCCTTTGTTGAAGAACACCGCGAGCAAAATCGGAATAACGGTTATCAACAGATAGATAATAGCGATATTAATCACCGTATCCAACAGCGATATAATAACCTGCCCCGAAGCCTTCTCAGCTTCGCTGGCGAAGAGTTTTCCGAAAAACTTGACGGTATAGCTTATCCCCTGCTCGTCAAGAGTGGTGTTGTGGAAAACGGGTTTAATATACAGTGGGTGAAACACAATAAAATAAGCGACGATCGCCTCAACGATCGAGAACGCTCCTACTCCGAGCGCAATGAGCTTATTCATTGAACTCTTCGGAGACATTTCCTTTACGGCAGTTGACATAAATAATCCTCCCGAAAATATAATGCTTTTCTAAATTATAACATATTTTCGCGTCTTTTTCAAGGCGCACAAGCGATTTTCATTGATACACACAAGTAAATTTTTCGCATCAATTTTTGTGCATTTTGACAATAATCATTCGCCGGGTTTCTCAAGGGGTTGATTTACATTGGGCGCAGCGGACTGCATATTGTTGTTTGCGCCGATGATACTGCTTCTGAGTATTCTGAGATTATTGAGGTCGGTAGTCAGCAGTTCCTCAACACGCAGAAGCATCTTGTCCGCAAAATCGTTCGTTGATGTGCGCAGATCGGTACAGCGGCTTTGCGCGGAGCTTATTATCTCCGTTGCGCGTCGGCGCGCCTCCTTCATTACGTCGCTCTCCTCGATAAGCTCGGAACGGCGCTGCTCAGCCTTGCGGATAATGCTTTCCGCCTCGCGCTTAGCCTCGGAGATTATGCTGTTTTTGTCCGAAACGACCTTTTGCGCCTGCTGTATCTGCATAGGCAGCACCATACGCATATCCGATACGATATCGTTTATCTTGTCCACGTCGACCATAGCCTTTTTATTGAACGGTACGCGGGTCGCGTCGTGAATAAGATCCTCAAGCATTTCAATCAGATCGTCGATAGAATATGAGTTTTCCATTCTTTTTTCCTTTCCTTATAGCCTTTCATATATCTCCGCGTTTTTTCGCGGCAGCACGTCTTTTTTCCTCAAATTCACCCGTCAGCTTAACGCTTATCTCCTCGTGGATAGCCGCGGGCACATATTTCGACAGATCGCCTCCGAACATTGCCACCTGCTTGACCATACTTGATGAAATAAATGTCGTATTTGCGCTTGCGGGGATAAACACCGTCTCCGCACGCGGGTTCAGATCTTTGTTGGTGTGTGCCATCTGAAACTCGTACTCGAAGTCCGATGTCGCGCGAAGTCCTTTTACAATAACGTCTATATCCGCGCGCTGCTTGAAATAATCCGCAAGCAGCCCGTCATAGCTGGCAATCTCTGTATTCCGCATACCCTCCGTGACCTTAGTCAGCAGCGCCACGCGCTCGGGTATAGAAAAGCTGTAGCTTTTCAGCGGGTTTATCAGCACTACCACTATCAGCTTATCAAACATAGTCGACGCCCGTCTGATAATATCCATATGCCCATTTGTAACGGGATCGAAGCTTCCCGGATAAATTGCAGTTTTCATAATAGTGTTGTCTCCCGAATTACTCTTCAACATTTGGTCTGCGGTATATCGACAGCGAGATACGCCCGTGCCGCAGCAGCCTTACCAATTCAAATCCGTTTTCGCTGTGCGGTAGAACGCATTCCTTTTCATGCTCGCATACGATAACTCCGCGCTCGCTCATTTTCTCTGTCAATAACGGCAGTGCTTTTTGAATTATCTTGTAATTATATGGCGGGTCGAGTATTGCGATATCAAACTCCGCCCTTGTCGATTTAAGAAACGCCGAAAACGGCATATTCATTATATGCGATTGATTCGCAAAGCCCGTGCTTTCCACGTTTTGCCGCACCGCCTTTATCGAGATCGCTGCGCTGTCCACGAAATAACATTCCGCTGCGCCGCGTGACAGCGCCTCAATGCCGAGCTGTCCGCTTCCGGCAAATAAGTCCAGCACCGTTCTGCCCTCGATCTCAAACTGTATCGCGCTGAATATCGCTTCCTTAACGCTGTCGGCGGTCGGACGAACAACGTCTGTACCCTCGACCGTCACTAATTTGCGACCCCGCGCCGTACCCGTGATAACTCTCATTTAAAACCTTTCCTGTATAAAATCGTATAATTCCTTTGCTTTTTCCGCGTTCACCTTTGCAGCCTTCTGCAGCTCCTCGGTAGAGGCGGCTTTCATATTCGCCTTGGTCTTGAACGCTTTCAGCAGCGCCCTTGCTTTAGCTTCGCCTATGCCGTTTATCTCGGTAAGCTCGAGCGAATACGTTTTCTGCTTGTGCTTTACCCGCTGAAACGTTATCGAATAGCGGTGAACCTCGTCTTGTATATTCGTCAGCAGCGAGAACAGCGCGCGGTTGGACTTGACTTCGATCTCGCCGCCTGCCTTTGCAATCGCTCGTGTACGGTGCTTACTGTCCTTGACGAGACCGAACAGCGGTACGTCGATCTTCAGCTCGTCGAGCACCTCCGCGACCGCGGCTATATGCCCCTTGCCGCCGTCGAGCAGTATCAGATCGGGCAGGGGAGAGAAACTCTCGTCGCCCTCGATAAACCGCGTCATACGCCGCCGCAGCACTTCCTGCATACAAGCGTAGTCGTTCTGTCCCTCGACAGTCTTTATGTTAAACTTGCGATACCCGGGCTTGAAAGGTCTACCATTGCGGTAAACTATCATACCGCCCACCATTCCCGTCTCGCCGAAGTTGGAAATATCGTAGCTTTCTATGATATTGGGAACCTTTTCCAGTCCGAGCAGCGTTTTCAAGTCCTCCAGAGCGGAGATCTCCTTTGCCGTGCGTCCGACTTTCAGTGCCAGATACTCGCCCGCGTTTTTTTTCGCGAGCATTATTTGCGCCATTCCGTTGCCGCGATGCGGTATCACGAACTTTACCGCATGACCTCGCTGCTCCCTTAGAAGCTCGGTCAGCAGCTCCATATCCTCGAATTCCTCGTCAACGTAAATCTCTTTTGGGATATCCTCGCGATTTGAATAGTAGCTCAGCAGGAAATCGCGCCGCATTGCCGCGCCTTCGTATTCCTCGCCGATAAAGAAATTTTCTTTGTCGATAAGCCGTCCGCCGCGGTATTTTATTACGGCGACACTTGCCATTCCGACGTTCTGTGCCGCTCCGATTATATCGTACTCCTGCTTGTAATCGAGAATTTTCTGCTGTGCGGTGAGCCTCGTTATCGCGTGAATACGGTCGCGCAGCCGCGCGGCTTTCTCAAATTCAAGATTTTCGGCAGCCTCCTCCATTTGCGCGGTCAGCTCCTCAACGGATGTCTTGCTGCCGCTTTCCAGATATTGGATTGCCTCGGCAATTATCTTCTTGTAATCCTCGGAGGATATCTTGCCCTCGCAAACTCCCATACAGCGCTTTATATCGCGGTTCAGACAGGGGCGTTCCCTGTTGAAGTCGCGCGGGAATTTCTTCTTGCAGGTCGGCAGCATAAATATAGTGTTAGCCTCCTGCACAGCCTGTTTAACTGTAAAACCGCTCGTAAACGGACCTATATAGTCTGCGTTTTTGTCGTTGGTATTCAGCACATAGGTAATTCTCGGGAATTCCCCGCGCGATATCTTAATATAATTGTATCCCTTATCGTCCTTTAGAAGGATGTTGTACTTTGGCTGATGAAGCTTGATAAGACTGCATTCGAGCACCAGTGCGTCCAGCTCGCTCTGTGTAACGATAAACTCAAAATCGCGGATAGTGTCGACGAGTTTGAGCGTCTTGGCGTTGTGCTGCGAATTTGAGCGGAAGTACGACGTGACGCGATTCTTCAGCGCCTTCGCCTTGCCGACATAGATAATATTCCCGCCCGCGTCCTTCATTAAATATACGCCTGGTTCAAGGGGAAGATGATTGGCTTTATCGCGTAAATAAGGCAGTTTTTCGTTCACGACAGTCTATCCCCTTTCAGATGGTACACTTTATATTGTATCATATTCTCATGTAAATTACAAGGGGTATTATAAAATTTTGGAGAGATATTAAAAAAGTCGCTCCTTTTTGTTGGCACAAAATGGAGCGTGTTATGGTAAATTATTGTTTAGTGCAGCTGCGATAAATTCTAATTTACACTATCCCGTGAGATGAGCAGCTCCGCAAAATATTCAGCCACAGACGGATTGCGTATCAAAAGCGGACCTATAATATGTGTGCCGTAAAAATTGCCGATGTGAATTCCCTCGGCAGCCGCGTCCTTTGGACTGTTGCCCGCGCCCTTCTTTACCGTGAAAAGCGGCTCTTTGATGCCATAGATACCGCTTGACTTGTTGACGAAACCGATGAGCTCATGCCCCTCAAATTCAACAACGCTGTCTGTAACTATACGTTCTGAGCCCTCCTCGGTTATAAAATCAAACAGCCCGAGCCCATTGTGTACCTTTTTATCGCGGTCGGTGATTTTCCTGCCGAACATCTCGAACGAGTTGCCGGTTGCGAGAATCACCGCGCCGCTGTCAGCAGCGCCATTGAATGCGTCCGCGTAATCGCGCAGATACTCCAGCGCCGCTTTCTGACTGCGCTCCGTTCCCGAGCCGATATAGATAAAGTCAAATTCCGAAAAGTACAGATTATCGCCGACAGAGCGACGAATTATCTCTGTTTCCGCACCCTTTTGGGTAAGAGCGCGTTCAAGCGCGAGAACGTTCGCGTAGTCGCCGTAGAGGTTCATAAGATCATGAAACAAATGCAGGATTTTCATATGCCCACCCCTTTACTTTACGGTGACCTTGGACAGGAACTTCGCCTTGTCCGAGAAACAGGTTATGGTGTACAGCCGCGAGTGCTTTTTTGCGGCAATTTCGTTCACAGCCGTTTCAATATCGGATATTGCCGTGATCTTTTCGGTTGGTATGTCGGTATACGAGAACCGCGTTTCGAGATCGTGAGCGTGCGCGCCGAGCAGGTAGATATGCTCCACGCAGAGCGCGTTCAGCATCTCGAAGTCTATATCCCACAGCCAGCTTATCTCGCCCGTGGAATATCGGCGGCTAACGGCGTCAACAATAATGATGACACCGCATGGCTCGTCACGTCCTATAATGTAGCGTACTGACTGGTCGTAGGAGACGGAGTTCTCGTGCTTGGAAACGAGAAAAGTGCCCTCGCTCTCGCCGAGAGTGTACTCGACGACTCGTCCGCTTTTCAGCACATAGTCGCTGATATCCGCGGAAATGCTATCTGGTGCGATACCCGACTGCGCGCACGCCGCAAAGCACGCAAGAATATTGTAAACGTTGTAGATGCTCTTAAAGCTCAGTGTGATATCGTACTTGCCGTTGACGGTGATAACGCCGTTATCCAAATCGGCGTTTGTGACCGTGAACGCGGTTTGGTGCTTTTGATGACCGCAGCTGTCGCAGATATAATCGCCGATATGGTTGTAGTGACGATAATTGTAGCGCATACGGCTCTTGCAGACGGGGCAGAACGCGCCGTCGTCGTATACCGAGGTGTTTTCAGATGTGGAAAAGGACTGCTTGTCCATGCCGAACCAAACAACGTTTTTATGTTCTCTGCCGAGCTGTGAAATCAAAGGATCGTCAGCGTTAAGGATAAGCGTGCAGTCGTCGGTAACGCTCTCGCGGATAGCCTCGTAAACCCATTCGGGGTGACCGTTTCGAGTGAGCTGATCGCGGTACAGATTTGTTATGACGTAGTGAGTAGGGGAGAAGTACCTGTATGTGAGCTTGGCATAGCGCTCATCTGTCTCCAGAACGAGAACGTCGCCATTGAAACGTCCGCCGAGTGTGCAGTTGGACAGTATGACCGCCGCGATGCCGCAGTCAAGATTTGATCCCTCCTTGTTTGAGATAACGCGCTTGCCCTGCTTTTGAAGTATATGTGTGATCATCTCGACGGTGGATGTCTTGCCGTTGCTGCCCGTAACGGCTATCACCATATCCGGCAGCCTGATCTTGGACAGTATATCGGGGTACATTTTCAGCGCGATCTCCCCGGGCAGGCTAGAACCGCGCCCTATCATATGTCCCGCGAAATACGCAAGCCTGCACACCAGTATGGTAAAAAACTTTCTCATAGCATATCTGATCCTTTCGGATAATAAAATCAAAACACCTTTTATTTTATCATATTATTTCCCTCATGTCAAGCGGAAAAGTAATTATCATAATAAAGTGACCATATTGTGAAATTTCGGAAAGAAACGTGAAATAATAAGAAGATTGTGTGATAACGCTTGACAAACCCTTTTTTTGGTGATACTATAAAATTGAAAGAAGTGATAAATATGAAAAACAATATAGCCGCGGTAGATATAACCAAAAGGTATACGCTCGGCGAGGAGATATTCAATTCTGTAACGCACGGCGTGGGCGGATTGCTCGCGATAGCGGGAACGGCGGTACTGATAGTGTTCGCGGCGATATATTCCGACGCGTGGGGAGTGGTGAGCTCCGCGGTGTACGGATCTTCGCTGATCGCCTTGTACACGATGTCGACGCTGTATCACGCGCTTACCAATCGCAGAGCAAAGACGTTTTTCCGCATAATGGATCACGATACCATATTTTTTCTGATAGCGGGAACGTACACGCCGATAACGCTCATTCCGCTACGCGGAGCGTTTGGGTGGGTGCTGTTCGGCATTGTATGGGGCGCGGCGATACTCGGAATAGTGATGAATTCGGTCAACCTTGAGAAGTTCCGCAAGCCGTCCGTTATCTGCTATGTGGCGATGGGGTGGGTGGTCATCTTCGCGATTAAGCCCATGATCGAGAACTGCTCGGCGCTTTCGCTGTGGTTTCTGCTGATTGGCGGGCTGTGCTACACCGTCGGTATAATCTTCTACGCGATGAAGTCAAAGAAGTATTTCCACTCAATCTGGCATATTTTTACGGTTGCGGGGAGTGTGTTCCATTATTTCTCGATATTGTCAATGATCATAAGCGCTTAATGTAAATAATCGCCGTGAGGGGGGTTATCCGCACGGCGATTTTTAATTAATTGACTCTGTCCTTATAGTCGCTCAACGCTCAATTTGCGTTTCCGGCGCAATCTCAGCATTTAAGGCTGTGAGAATAAGTTCTGAATGTGATTACGATTTAAGTCACTTCCAGATCCACAATATCTGCAGCATAAATATCCATCATATTTATTCCGCAGGTTATTTTGATATTGTCAATAGTGACGTTGACCTTCACAAAGCTGCCATCATCGGGAATTTCGGAGAGATCGGCTGTAATGTCTCCGTAGGTGTTGCCGAGATAAACATGACCGTATTCGTTCTCCCAGTACATACCGCCGCGCGTGTTAATGCGCGGGAAGTGCGCCGTGCCGACGTCGGGATCGAAACGGTAGCCCATAACCGGCATCGTACACTCGCACCCGCTCGGAACGAAGATAATATCTCCCGTCATGATCGAGTACTCGTCCTCCGCGGCGACGCACATATATCCCGTCATCGTGACCTCGCCCTCAAATGCCGCCATACCGCCCATAAAGTATATTTCGGGGAAGCCGAGCTCCGAGCCGAGCTTTACGGAGCCATCGCCGAGAGTATACTCCGTGCTGTCAAGACCGTGCGCGAAATTAACCTGCGCCTCGGTCAGTGTAAGACCGCAGAACGTATCGCCGACGGAAACGCGCTTGTAGTCTTTTTTCGGCGTTTCGGAAATATCGGTGAACCGTGCCATTTCACTGTCGAAAACGTCCTCGTTGTCGCAGCTCGTGCGGCAGATACCCGACGGCTCGGCGAGGTAAACGAATCCGTCGCATACCACGCCCGAAAAATTATCCTCGGAGAACGTCTCGGGATCGCCGTCCGTGCCGTCGTTTGAGAAGATCATAGTAAGTTCCGAGCGGCGGATAACATCGCCGGCAAGTCCCACAAGGAATGTATCCTCGGGATCGTCCGCTTGCTCCGAGTTTTCGGGCTCGGAAGACCGCGGAACGCTTTCCGACAAGCTTTCGTTATTGCTATTCGAACTGCTTTCGGTGGTGCTCTGCACTGCTCCGCCGTTGTCAGTGCTCTGCGGTACAGAGCTTTCGGGAATACTTACCGACGAGCTGTCAGAGCTAGGTTCGTCATTTGCGCAGCCCGTAAGAGCAGCCGCAAGGATCAATGCCAAAATTATACGATACTTTTTCATAAAAAAACTCCTGTCGTTTTTGTTGAGGTTTACAATTGGTTAAAATTCATTGTTTACAAATGATTTATAAACCTGTTGAAAACCTTTTTTTAATATGTCAAGTTTTATATTAAGACGGTATATCGGTAATAATGTACATGAAATACCGATTTTGATATAAAACCACAAAAGTGCACAAAAAAACTGCTAATATTTTGTTGAAAAAAGAACTTTACAAATAAAGAATAATAACTTAAAATATAGTAAGAGGATACTTTTGTTTTCTATGCCGCTGAAAGGAAATTTCACACAATGATCAAGAAATCTGTTACTATGAGCGACGTTGCCAAAGCAATGGGCGTCAGCACAGTTACCGTCTCAAAGGCGCTCGGTGACCGTGAGGGCGTGTCTGAGGCGCTCCGCGAGCGTATCAAGCAGAAAGCCACCGAAATGGGATACCGCGCTCACACGGGCGGTCACGCGCAGAACGACGGGCTTACCTATAATATAGGCATCGTCGTTGCAAAGCGCTTTATCAGCGAACCGTCGGCGTTCTATTGGATAATGTACAAATACCTCGTCGAGCTGCTGCAAAAGCAGAACTATTACGGAATGCTGGAGGTAGTCGAGGACGGAGCGGACAGCCCTTGTGAAATACCGAATTCCGTGCGTGACCGCAAGGTCGATGGGCTTATCCTGCTCGGTCAGTTTTCCGACAAGTATATCGACAAGCTGATGCAGTATTATATTCCGACCGTTTTTCTCGATTTTTACGGCAGCCGCGATGACGCAGACACCGTATTGTCCGACAATTTCTATGGCGCGTATATCCTCACCACGCACCTTATCGTCAACGGACACCGCCGCATAGGATTTCTCGGAAGTATTGGCAGCACGTCAAGCATTCAGGACAGATACCTCGGCTATTACAAAGCGCTCCTTGAGAACCGCCTGCCTCTGCGGCAGGACTGGATAGTAGGCGACCGCTCTTACGAGGGAGAGATACATAAGTCGTTCGAGCTGCCCAAAGATCTCCCGACGGCGTTTGTCTGCAACTGCGATGAGAGCGCGTTCAAGCTCGTAAGTCAGCTGCGCGATATGGGTCTGCGCATACCCGACGATATCTCTGTCGCGGGCTACGACAATCACGTTTACTCAACGATGTGCCAGCCGCACCTCACCACCATGGATGTAAACAGTCGTCAAATGGCGTCCGAGGCGGTTGAAATAATCCTCCACAAGATACGTGACGGCAGCTATAAGCGCGGCAGGACGCTCGTAATGGGCAAGCTAGTTTTGCGAGACAGCGTAAAAAATCTGCGCGTTACAAATGAATAATCACCGAGCCGCGGCATGATCGCGGCTTTTCCGTGCGAAAAAACCAAGCCAAGCGGCTCTCCCGGGGAGGGAAAGCCGCGGATCGTGATTGTTTACTTGTTCATTCGCTTGATGGCAAGTTCTATCGCCATAATGGAATCGTTCACGTCGGTAATATTCTCGACCGCCGTCTCAAGCGGGTGCGGACCGTCTTTTGCGTCGTTGAGTATCGCGGGAACGATCTCGCCCGCGTTTACGGTGACGTTGTTTTCCTCAAGCAGCTCCTTAGCGGGCTGACTGATAACGTCGGCATAAATCTCGCGCACTCCAAGAATGATGTGCAGATATGCCGCCGCTCTGCCGACTACCTTGTCGCAAAGCCTCCAGCCTGCGTACTTGTTCCCGCTGTACAGCCAGTCCAGCAGCGGCTGCAGGCCCTTATCCTTGCTCTTGAACATAATATTGTCCAGTGTAATAACGCAGGTGTACCCCTCAAAAATCATTGCTTCCTTAGCTCTTTCAAGATCCTGATGCATAATATTACCTCCTTATTTTAAAAGCAAAATCTCGCACCGTCCGCACTTCGTGCGTATCAGCCAAGCGCCATTGCCTACGCTGCACTTCGTTTCGCTGCGGTAATGGTGCTTGTTCGCGAATTTCTCTATGCGACGCCGTTAATCGGCAATAATATTTATAATCAGCTAATGCCCAGCATTTTGTTGAAATCGGCAAGCGCCTCGGATATCTTTATCTGCTGCGGACAAACCGCCTCACAGCTGCGGCAGCCGATACACGATGAAGGCTGCTTATCCTGCGGAACAGCGCCGAGCGCCATAGGCGCGATAAATCCTCCGCCCGTAAGCTTGTGCTCGTTGTACAGCTCCAGTAAATTCGGGATATCCAGACCCTGCGGACAGTGCGCCGTGCAGTAATGACAAGCCGTGCATGGAACAGTGCCGCCGTTTATCATTTCCGCGGCGATGGCGGCGAGCGTGGTCATCTCCTTGTCGGAGAGCGGCTTTGCTTCTTCATATACCGCGATGTTTTCCTTGAGCTGCTCGAAATTCGACATACCCGAAAGCGTGACCTTTATCTCGGGAATGCTCTGCAAAAATCTGAACGCCCATTCCGCGGGCGAAGCCTCGGGACGGAGCTTTTTCAGCGTTTCGGCATACTTTTCGGGCAGATTTGCAAGCTTTCCTCCGCGCACTGGCTCCATTACCCATATGGGAATATTATGCTCGCTGTACAGCTTGACCTTGCCCACGGCGTTCTGGAACGTCCAGTCGAGCCAGTTGACCTGCAATTGACCAAACTCCATATATTCGCCGTACTTTCCAATAAACTTTTCCAGCACGGGCATTTCGCCGTGCGCCGAAAAACCGAGATGGCGTATCCTGCCATTCTTTTTCTGTTCGATAAGATAATCGAAAATTCCGTATTTCGGGTCGAGATACTGCTCGATATTCATCTCGCAGACGTTGTGGAACAGGTAAAAGTCGAAATATTCAACCTGACATTTTTTCAGCTGCTCCTCGAATATCTCCTTTACCTTGCCCATATTCGCGAGATCGTATCCCGGGAACTTATCCGCGAGCTTAAAGCTTTCGCGCGGGTAGCTTTTCAGCGCGTTTCCGACCGCCAGTTCCGAGTTTCCCGCGTGATATCCCCACGCGGTATCATAATAATTGATCCCGTGCTCCATTGCGTAGCCGATCATTTCATCGGTTTTCGCCTGATCGACGCAGCCGTCTTCGCCGTCGATAAGCGGAAGCCGCATACAGCCCAATCCGAGAGACGAGAGCTTTTCACCGTGAAAATCACTGTATATCATAAAAAACTCCTTAAAATTAATTATTATACCTTTGAATACAGCTTGCTTGTGCCGTTATAGCTGCCAATATAAGTACACCCGCAGTAATTGCTTTTGGCGCGTGACGCAAGGACTTTTTTTGCGGCAGGTGAGGAAAGTACCTGCGCAACCGTCTGCTTTCCGTCTCCGGGCGTTTTTTTATACTTCGCCGCGCGTTTGGCGGCAAGCTTTTTTGCGGCGAGAGTGCGTTTTCTCTTAGCCTCCTGCTTGCGCTTTTCGGCAAGCTTTTTTTCGCGCTCGTTTTTTTTCGCCTTTGCGAGGTCACGGTCAAACTTGTTGCATTCCGCAACGGTAGGCAGCCGCCTGTAATTCGACGTGCCCGTAAAGCTGCGTATCTCGCGGTCAAGAGCGGCATTCAGTCCCGCAACGTCCGCGCCGTCTCCGCCGTTGCGTATTGACTTTTTATACGCTGACAGCGCCGAAAGCGCGTTTGACAAACGCATTGCGTTCACCTCGTCCTTTGTGCGGCAAGCGTTCAGCGAGCAGCGGTACATCTTTTTCGCGGTCTCGGTCCTCTGAAAGCTCGAATACGCGTCGGGATCCTTTGCGGCGAGGTATTGCTGCTCGCTCGGAGTAAGACCGTATCCGGTGCGCATCTTCGCCTTAATACTGCTTAATCTGGTGTCGTTTGCCTTGTCGTATTCCTTTTGTGCGAACAGACTGTCGAGCTTTTCCATTTGCTCCTTGACCATCTCGGCGATGGTTTTCTCCTCGGACTTTTCGTCGGGCTTTGCGGAGGAGGCTTTGACGGCGTTTTCCGCGTTCTGTTTTTCAGCGGTCTCCTTGATATCGTTCATCTTTTCGGCAATCTCCTCGGAGGTCGCGCGTGAACTCCTCGCCGCGGCGCGAGCCTCAGATGAGAAGTCGGCGGTATCCTTTGCGGAGCGGCTGCTGGAAAATCCCGTTTCGATTCCGCTCCGTACGCTCTCCGCGGTTTTTATTGATCTAACGTAAGCTGTAATTGACCCCACAGTGGAAAGTTCCACACAAATCACCTCCATGTAATTATAGTATCTTATTAAATATATATCGGCATGACTGATTGCTTTCTTTAGCTTAAATCAAATAATTTGTATATAATTAACAAAGAAATACAGCATATTGTACAAAAAAGACTGCGTGAATTAATCGCGCAGCCCTGTTTGAATATTCAGCAGATTTCACCGTCACCGCCCATATGGCGCGTCATCTCTTCAATACGCTCTAACGGGAACGGCGGCAGTGCTATCGGCTTCATTGCCAGCGAAATGAGCTTCATTGGGTTATCGTCCGCCGCGATACGGTTTGACGAAAGCGCACCGCATATCTTACAGCGGTGAATGACCGCCCATTCGCCGTTTTTCCTCACCCACACCGCGATAGGCTCCATTACTCCTCCGCAGTCCGCGGATCGGTCTCCGACCTCGTTGTCGAGATGCCGGCTCGACAGACAGTTCGGACAGTGGTTGCGGTGTTCGCTCCCCGCACCGCCCGGAGTTACGAGCCGTCCGCATACCTTGCAGGTAAACGGTTCGGTGCACGGGTGGGTCTTATAGTAGTCCTTTTCAAACGATTTCTTTTTGTTTTCCCTGTTCATAGGGTATCCTCCTAAAAGTGAAATTGCCTTTCCGGAGGAATGGGACAGTTCCGCAAACCTCCGGGTTTACGCAACGGTCTCCTTATCATAATTATTATACATGCATTTTTTCTCCTTAAATTAATTATTAACGGCATTGCCGCCGATGCTATTATACCACATTATCATAGTCTTGTCAACCCTTGTCGCGCCTGACCTCAAGCAGCAGGATACCGCACATTATCAGTACGCATACCGATAGCGCCGCATTTTTTGTGAACGGCTCTGCGGAGGTGTTTGGGGCAAGCGCCTGCACGTCAACGGGCGGCAGTATTTTCGACAGCGGTATCGCCGCGAAAGCGCTTATTGACGACGCGGTTATCCTCGACAGTATAAACCGTTTCAGCGGTATTTTCCCTGACAGCGCCGCCACCTGCATTATCACGCATACTCCTCCGAAGCTGAGCAGCGCCGCGCAGACGGGCAGAGCGCTGCTTGTCGGAGCCATGGACTTTATCCTCGTGACCTCAAGCATTGCCGCAAATATCTCACCCGAATTCTCACCCGCACCGAGCAGTCCGAAAAACCGCTTGAACAGCGAGTTCACGCCGATATAGCCGAGCATAGCCGAGATCGCGGAGAACCCGACGATCATCGCGCATACCGTGAGCATCACCCTTGCGCCTGTCATTACCGAAGAAATAAACGCGCCTGACGACAGATCGTACCGCGTTTCGGAGCGTTTTAGCTCGATATCTCCGCCCGATCTCACAATAAACGCCATAGCCAGCGACGATAAAAAGCATACCGCAAACAGCATTAGCCCCGCCGCAGCGCTGCCGAAAACGCGCATTCCGACAATGCCGACGATAAACGACGGACCGCTCCCAAAGCAGCAGCACAGCATTCTCGCGGCGTTTTTCTCGGATAACGCACCGCGCCGCACAAGCTCCGCGAGCAGGCTCGCCCCGACGGGATAGCCGCCGATATTCGCCAGCACGAACACCGCGCAAAGCTCCTCGTCAATACGCAGTAATTTCGACAGCGGAAACGTAAGCGGACGCAGCGCCGTGCGGTACAATCCGCTCCTTTGCAGATACGCCGCCAGTACCGAAAACGCGAACAGAGACGGTACAATAACCTCCAAGCAGTCCGTGACCGCCGCGCCGACCGCTCCCGCCGCGAGCTTAGGCTCGGCTATCAGAAAAACGGCGGCAAATACCGCGATTATCGACAAAATATACTTCATAATTTCCTCTTTCGTTTTTATTACGGCTTTTCCTCGCGGTTTACTCCCGCCACGCCGCCGACCGCCGCGAACGACACGCAGAGCAGCAGCTTGACGAAAAACATTGCGCTCCACCCTCCGCCAAAGACGGCCGATAATATCAGCAGCGGCAGCGCGAACGCAATTCCGCACAGCGCTCCCGTTTTCAGTCCATCGCGGTGTTTGATTATACCCGCAGTCTGTCCGCAGAGAAAGCTGCCTATCGACATCGCGAGCACCGCCGCCGCGCCCGCCGTCTGCACCGCCGCGTCGGTCAGCGACAGCACCGCCGCCGCAAGCATACTCACTAACAGCGCCGCGATATATCCGACTATCAGCCCCGCCGCATACGGCAGCAGCCGTGAATTCCGTTTACGTTTACGCATTGCATCGCCCCCGAACTATTCTATGCCGCGGTCGGACGGGTTAGAAGCGGCGCAATTATTACAGTTTTGTAACCTTTGTTGACTTACGGCGGCGGAAGTGGTATAATGTATGTAGAGGTATTGCGTTCATATTCAGGAAAGGACTGATTTTATGTTTAACAAAATATCTGCTGTAATTATTGCTTTTATCGCGGCGGCTGTGCTTGTGTCGGGCTGCTCGACCGCAAACGCGGAGTATCGTGACGAACCGCAGAACGCGGCGCAGGGTGGGGCTGCGGACGGCGGAAGCAGCACGGGCGGCGTAAGCTCGACTGTATTTTCAAACGGGGGAGTACAGATCGATCACCCCGACGAGGGGTATGTGGAATATATTCCGCCGCAGAACACCTCCTCAGAGATCGACCCGTCCGAGACCGAGGAGCTGCTGGGTCATGATACTGTCAGGGTGACGGAGGAGGAGCTTGCGGATATCGCGGCGAATACCTCCTACGGGGAAATTCTGGAAAAATTAGGAAAAACGCAGGCGTTCGGTCAGTTTAAGTACCGTCAGTACGTCACCGAGGACGACAGGATAATTCAGCTTTATTTTGAGAGCAAGGACGAGCTGTGCCCGTATTCGGGCGCGGAGCTTTACGAGCGCGCGCTTCCGCTGAAATATGACGGCGAAGCCCCGGAGGGAACATTTTACGGACTGCTTGCGGGGAACGGGCGTTTTATCACTTATCTGGTGGGCTCAGAAAACCCGTATATAACCGGCTGTTACCTTATGACCCGCGACGCGGAGATAGTATTTGAGGACGGCTCTCCCGCGACAGCGGACGATATGAAGCCAGACGATCCCGTGTTAGTTCGCAGCGACTACGCTCTTTACAGCTATCCCGAGCAAAGACACTGTACAAAAATAATTATACTGAAATAGTTTTTGAGGGGCTGTCAAAAGGGCAGTGCTTTCTCTTTCACACAGCAAAACGGTCATCTGCTTTTTTCGGTGAAAAATATACATTTTTAAGCAAAAATGCACGAAATATCAGAAAAAAATTTTGGAATTCTATTGCAATTTACAAAAATATGTGATACAATATAAGGTGTAATATGCGGGAATTGTGTGCCGGTTCTTACACCTGCACTTTGCCGCTAATAATTATTTGTATTATAGGAGGAACAAATCCAATGGCTAGACAAAAGCTTACGATGGATGGCAATAACGCCGCGGGTCACGTTTCATACGCGTTTACCGATTTGGCGGCTATTTACCCCATCACCCCTTCTTCCGTTATGGCGGAGGTAACAGATTCCTGGGCAACGGCAGGCAGAAAGAATATTTTCGGCGAGGAAGTAAAGGTCGTTGAAATGCAGTCCGAGGCAGGCGCTGCTGGCGCTGTTCACGGCTCGCTTTCCGCAGGTGCGCTGACTACCACCTACACCGCTTCTCAGGGCTTGCTCCTGATGATTCCCAATATGTATAAGATCGCGGGCGAGCTGCTCCCCTCCGTAATTCACGTTTCGGCTCGTGCAGTCGCTTCTCACGCGCTGTCTATCTTCGGCGACCACAGCGATATCTACGCTTGCCGCCAGACAGGCTACGCAATGCTTTGCTCCACTAACCCTCAGGAGGTTATGGACCTCGGAGCGGTAGCTCACCTTGCGACTATCAAGGGCAGAGTTCCGTTCCTGCACTTCTTTGACGGCTTCAGAACCTCTCATGAGATCCAGAAGATCGAGGTTTGGGATTACGATACCCTCGCTAAGATGGTAGACTGGGATTCCATTCAGGCGTTCCGCGACAGAGCGCTCAATCCCGAGCAGCCCGTTCTCCACGGCACCGCTCAGAACCCCGATATCTTCTTCCAGGCTCGCGAGGCTTGCAATAAGTACTATGAGAACATTCCGAACATCGTTACCGAGTACATGGATAAGGTCAACGCCGAGATCGGCACAGACTACAAGCTGTTCAACTACTACGGCGCTCCCGATGCGGAGGAAGTTATAGTTGCTATGGGCTCCGTCTGCGATACTATCGAGGAGACTATCGACTACCTCGTAAAGCAGGGTAAGAAGGTTGGTCTCGTAAAGGTAAGACTGTACAGACCGTTCGTTTCGTCCGCTTTCGTTTCGGCTATTCCCGCTACCGCAAAGAAGATCACCGTTCTCGACAGAACGAAGGAGCCGGGCTCTCTCGGCGAGCCGCTGTTCCTCGACGTTGTGGCTGCTCTCAAGCGCGAGAACAAGTTCCAGGACGTTCCCGTATTCAGCGGACGTTACGGTCTGGGTTCGAAGGACTGCAACCCCGCGCAGATCATCGCGGTATACAACAACAAGGAAAAGCCGATCTTCACCATCGGTATCGAGGACGACGTTACCAATCTGTCGCTCGCTATTACAGAAAATCCGAACACCACTCCCGAGGGCACTACATGCTGTAAGTTCTGGGGTCTCGGCTCGGACGGTACTGTCGGCGCGAACAAGAACTCCATCAAGATCATCGGCGATCACACCGATATGTACGCGCAGGCTTACTTTGCTTACGACTCCAAGAAGTCGGGCGGCGTAACCATTTCTCACCTGCGATTCGGTAAGACTCCGATAAAGTCCACCTACTTTATCAACAAGGCAAACTTCGTAGCTTGCCATAATCCGTCTTATATCGATAAGTACGATATGGTCGAGGACGTTATCCCCGGCGGTTCGTTCCTGCTGAACTGCCAATGGACAGTGGACGAGCTGGGCGAAAAGCTTCCCGCTTCCGTTAAGGCTTATATCGCAAAGAACAACATCAACTTCTATATCATCAACGCTATCAAGGTAGCAAAGGAGATTGGTCTGGGCAACAAGACCAATACAGTGCTCCAGTCGGCGTTCTTCTCGATCGCGAACATTATTCCCGCTGATCAGGCTATAGAGTATATGAAGAAAATGGCTTACAAGTCGTTTGCGAAGAAGGGCGACGATATCGTCAACATGAACTACGCGGCAATCGAAAAGGGCGCAGGCGAGGTCATCAAGGTTGACGTTCCCGCTGATTGGGCTAACTGCACAGGCGAGCTGGTTCACCCGCACTTCGAGGGCGGCACGGGCAACAACAAGTCGCTTATTGACTTTGTAAACAACATTCAGGTTCCCGTAAATGCACAGCGTGGCGACAAGCTCCCCGTTTCCACATTCGTTGACATCGCGGACGGTACGTTCCCGCAGGGCTCCGCCGCATTTGAAAAGCGCGGCATCGCGGTTGACGTTCCCAAGTGGGTTCCTGAGAACTGTATCCAGTGTAACCAGTGCGCAATGGTATGTCCGCACGCGGTTATCCGTCCGTTCGTTTACAGCGAGGAGCAGGCGGCAAAACTGCCAGAGGGCGTTGTAACTAAGGATGCTATCGGTATGCCGGGTATGAAGTTCACGATGGCTATCTCCACTCTCGACTGCACGGGCTGCGGCGTATGTTCCAACATCTGCCCCGCGGGCGCTAAGGATAAGGCTAAGAACGCTCTTGTTATGACGCCTATCGAGCAGGCAATGGATCAGCAGAAGTTCTTCGACTATGCTGTTGCAAACGATAATTCCAACGACGCTGCTGTTGAGAAGTTCAAGGATACAACGATCAAGGGTGCTCAGTTCAAGCAGCCGCTGCTCGAATTCTCGGGTGCGTGCGCAGGCTGCGGCGAAACACCGTATGCTAAGCTTATTACTCAGCTGTTCGGCGATCGTATGTACATTGCGAACGCAACGGGCTGCTCTTCTATCTGGGCAGGCTCCGAGCCTTCGACACCGTACACCACAAACAAGGCAGGTCACGGTCCCGCTTGGGCGAACTCCCTGTTCGAAGATAATGCGGAATTCGGTCTCGGTATGTTCTTGGCTCAGGATACTCTCCGCAAGAGAGCGCAGAGCAAGCTGAAGGAGATCGCGGCGCTCGAGGGTCACGATAAGGCTAAGGGTCTGATCGACGAATACTTTAACACCGTAAACGACGGCAAGGCTAACGCGGAGGCTACCAAGAATCTCGTTGACGCGTTCGAGAACTGCCAGTGCAAGGACGAACCCGCAGTTGCGGAGGTTCTCAAGCTCAAGAGCTACCTCTCCAAGAAGAGCCAGTGGATCTTCGGCGGCGACGGCTGGGCTTACGATATCGGCTATGGCGGACTTGATCACGTTATCGCTTCGGGCAAGAACGTAAACATCTTCGTATTCGATACCGAGGTTTACTCCAACACGGGCGGTCAGGCTTCCAAGGCTACCAACGTCGGCGCTGTCGCACAGTTCGCAGCGGGCGGTAAGGACGTTAAGAAGAAAGATCTCGCGGGTATCGCAATGAGCTACGGCTATGTATATGTTGCTCAGATCTCCATGGGTGCTGACCGCAATCAGTGTCTGAAGGCTATCGCGGAGGCTGAGGCTTACGACGGACCGTCGCTGATCATCGCATACGCTCCGTGTATCAACCACGGTATCAAGGGCGGTCTGACTATCGCTCAGCAGGTTGAGAAGGAAGCTGTTGAGGCGGGTTACTGGCACTTGTTCAGATTTAACCCCGCGCTCGCTGACGAGGGCAAGTCTCCGTTCACGCTTGACAGCAAGGCTCCTACGGGCGACTACAAGGCGTTCATGATGAGAGAGGTACGTTACAACTCGCTCATGCGCGCTAACCCCGACAGAGCAACCGTTCTGTTCGACAAGGCAGTTGCCAACTCCAAGGCTAAGTACGATCACCTTGTTGAAATGCAGAAAGCATACAAGGAAGAGTTCGAGAAGTAATTCGATAACTCCGGAATAAACATTACCCCCGAGGGACGCCTCGGGGGTTTTTGTATCAGAAAAAAACTCCCCGCAAAGGGTGCAGGGAGTTAAATATTGATTAGAGAACGCCGAGATCGGACAGAATCTCTTTCATCAGTTCTTTATCCACATTATTGGCGGTCGATATTACCCTATATATTATGCCGTCATAGGAAAAATCAGCTTTGCTGTAACTACCGTCGGTTTTTTCTATATGCTGCTCCAGAATCAGACACATAGAACCGTCGTTCAAGGGTATTATCTCCTTATCAAAAGTTTCGTCGGTTTCGTGAGTTACTATCGGATCAAAATCGTTAATGGAAACATAGCAACTGAAACGCAATATGACGCCGCTCTTTTTGTGAGTAAGCTGATAATTGAAGTCCAGATAGTCACATTGACCATCATTGTAACTCAGAGAGTTTACAAAAATTTTGCATGGCTGTTCTATGAAATTATCGTTTCCGAGTGTTATCGGTTCAGCGTTGTAGAGCTTTAAAATATCGCTCGGCAATGCATCTTCAAAATAAAAACTATACATACTGTTTTCGATGCCATCATCGACGCCCCCCATTTTAAGCAGTTCATCCTTTGTGGGCGTGTTCAGACCCTTTTTGTCGGTTATGTTGTAGGAAAATTGGTGGTCGGTATGGCGGCCGATTTGAACATTCACTCCCGGGGAACCGGAGGCAAGCACAACGGTAAAGCCCGTCATCAACATCATTGCCGCCGCAGCCGCCGCGATCATAAGTGCTATGAGTCTCTTTTTGCGCTTGGGTTCGATAATGTATTGCGTGTCAATATCGTTCAGAGCGTCAAGTATCGGATTAAAATCATTCATTAGTACATCTTCCTTTCAATCAAAAATTCCTTCAGCGACTTGCGAAGTCTCAGCAGCGCTGTTGTCGCGGCGGTCGGGGTCATCGAGACGGACTTTGCCGCATCCTTTGTCGACAGCATATAGAAGTACCGTTCGACGAATAGCCGCCGTTTCCTTTCGTCAAGCGTCGCGAGCCATTCGTTGAGCGCGGCGGTGAGCTCCGCTTTTTCCGACGCGTCCTCAACGGAATATCCCGACGGAATACACTCGTCAAGCTCCGAAAGCAGATCGGAATTGCGAATGGCGGCTTTGTTGTAGTGAAAGCGGTTGATCGCTTTCCGCCGCGCGATTCGGCAGATATACGCTTTCAGGTCGTCGGGGTTCTCGGGGAGCGTGCTGTTCCATACCGCGAGCAAGGTATCGTTTGCGCACTCCTCAGCGTCCTCGGGCGAGCGGAGGATACCTCGGCACACCTTTAATATCAGACGGTTGTACTTGCGTTTCAGCTCCGACAGCCCCGTCTGATCGTGGCTCGTTAGCAGCTCTGTGATTTTTACGTCTTCCAAATTATCACCTCCTGTTAATATAGTCAGCAGAGAAGTATCATTCGTCACACTTTTTTTGACATTTTTGAAACCTTTTTCAAAATTACTCGGTATTATATACGGAACAGCTTTCCGAAAAAACATTTTAAAGGAGAAACACAAAATGAAAAAATACTCGGCATTATTACTGATGGCAGCGCTGCTGTTGACGGGGTGCGCGGAAAATAAAGAGGCCCCCCAAAATTCTTCGGGGGAGATCTCTTCGGTTTTGTCCGACAGTACTTCGTCAAGCAGCACTGAGGTTGAGCAGAACAGCTTCGACACCGTTCCCGACGAAAGCAGCGCGGAGCCTCTGCCGTTTCCGCTTTTCGGCGCGGACAACGTTCAGATAACGTTCGGCGACGTTACAGAAATGCTTGACAAGGAGGGCAATGCGCTCACAAAAGAGACTCTGGAGGATACCAAATGGTACGAGATCACCTGCGGCGGCTTTGCGTATCTGGCCGAGCCTACGGTAAGCCTTAACAGCGTCGACGACGCGGATATGTATGATCCCGAGACGCTGCTTTTCAGCGGAGCGCCCGATTACACCGATACCGAGTACAAGCGCTATAAGGTCGGAGATAAATTCGGAGATCTCACGGTAAAGAGTGCCGAGACGATGTTCTCGCGCATAAGCTACGAGGAAAAGGACGGCGTTCTCACAACGGAGCAGATCAAGGCGGAGGGCATGTGCTTTGCGGGTATGCTAAGAGGTTGCAGCGTGGAATTTGACGGAACGGTCACAATGACAGGGTATATGCGCGTATGCGTGAGCGAGTACGGCGTCGAAGAGGGAGAGGTGCTGTTCGTTCCCGATAAGGACAGCCTTGTGCTGCCCGTGATAAATTTCCATGTAGACCGCGATACCGATAGCTTTAACACCGCGGTATGGCAGTGGCCCGTAAAGGACTTCGCCTACGCGACGGAATATCCGACGATACGTCTCGGCAACATCAACAAGGGTGTTGATATCAGCGGAATTCCCGCCGACGGCACGTCGACTAAGGTAAGTGTTACGGTCACGAACGTCTCAATGTTCTGCGATACCTATATGAGCAGCTTTATCGATGGGGAGATAGTTTTCGTTGAGGCTTTGTAACAATTATGCCGCCCTTGAGTTTAGGGGCGGCACTTTTGTTAATCAGCGGGTTTTATAAGCTCGGCTATAAAGTCGGGGTTTCTGAATGTGCAGGCTGTGCGGTCGTATTCGTCTCCGGAGGTGTCCCACAATATCGGACACGCGCCGATTGCGTACATTCGCGAGGATACGTCAAGCAGATAGCTCTCGATAGTATCACGTGACTTGTTTTTGCCGAAGCAGCCGTATTCCCCGACGATAACGGGGATTCCGTTGTCGATAAAGCGAGCCTTGAGCAAGGCGATCCTTTTTTCGAGGTCGGCAATATCGGCGGCGCTGCCCCATGTGGTCTTGGCTTTGCCCCATTCTACGTCTCCGTCAATAATGGTAAGAGTTGACGGCTCGTAATAGTGGACGGACACGGCAAGCCTGTTCGCGGGGTCGTTCGGGAGTTGGAAAAGCTCGTCGCAGGTAAGCTCGACGTTGGTATTGTAGCCCGAAATAAGCAGATGACGGCGCGGATTATTGCCGTCCGAACTGCGTACCGTGTCAACAAACGCCTGATTTACTTCGTTCACCAGACGGTAGGAGGATTTTTTGTCGTCGCCGGTGGAGCCGCTCCATTGGTTCCAGAGGGAGTTCCAGCCCAGCTCTTCGTTCTGTGCCTCAAAAATCAGGCGCTCGCCGTAGTTCTTGAACGCCTCGGCAATCTGCGTCCACATTGTTGTAAAGCGCCGCATGCTTTCCTCTTCGTTCTCGGGAAAAACGTTCACCCAGCCGCTGTCGTAGTGGATATTGATTATCGCGAACATTCCCGTGTCGAGCGTCCATTCGACCACTTCTTTTACGCGCGATATGTAGTCGGGGCTGATGGTGTAGCTGCCGTCGGTGCTCATAAGGTTTGACCACGCTACGGGAATACGGAGCACCCCAAAGCCCGCGTCGGCGTAGCCGTTTATCATTTCACGGGTAATGACGGGGCTGCCCCACGCGGTCTCGTATTTTGATACCTGCGTTGAGTTTATCCAGTCGCCGCAGGCTTCGAGAGTGTTGCCTAGATTTATACCATAGCCCATTTTTCTGACGATCTCCATTGTGCTGAGACCGTCGATATTTTCATCGGTATGTTTCTCGGAGCTTGAGATAGGAGATGTGCTTGATGTATTTGATGAGCTTACGGAGGACGACGTATCGGCGGTGGAGACGGGTGCGGTCTCCGTGGTCGTGGATGACGAAGTCTCGGTGCTTGTCTCGGACGAGCTTTCCGTGCTCGATGATGACGATGTTGAACTTGAAGTTGATGTCGTTGAAGATGACGAACTTGATGAACTTGAACTTAATGAGCTTGAAGTGCTTGAGGTTGATGAAATTGAACTTGATGAACTTGTGCCTGACGAGCTTGTACTAGACAAGCTTGACGAACTATCGGAGACAGCACCGGATATTTCGTTGTTGCTTTGACAGCCGCAAAGCGTGAGTATAAGCGCTGCGGAGAGCGCCGCGATAAGTTTTTTCATAATGTTCCTCCTTACGGATAATGTCGTGTATACAATTTTTTCAGTGTGACCCTTGCTCTGACCGAGGTGTTTCCGCCCAAAGGGTCGTCGAGCGGCTTGGGGAGATAGTATTCCGTGCCGTCGCACACGATATCGCCTATTATTTTGCAGAACGCCTCGGGGGCGTAGACGGACAGTACAAAGCCGCTCTGAACGGTATCGGGAATGGATATCAGATATTTATCATTGCAGAACTCTTTTTTAATATCCGTGCGGGTGAAGCTTTTAAGAATGCCATCAAGCGTTATTTCACCGTCAAGCTCGACCCTCGTGAACGCAATGCCGCCGCGGCTATGATAAAATTCCGTTTCGGCGTTCTTCACCGTAAGCCTGTTGTCCGGCACGTCGCCACGCGCATCGTAAAATAGCTGCGCTCAAGCGATTAACGATAAAGCAAGAATTGACGATATCAGGGAATATGCAGGTACTTTTCTCAATTGCTCCTTTCATAGCACATAATGCATAAATCCAATGTTTTCGGTGTTGTCGAGCGACTTCCAGACAAAAACGCCGTTTTCGTATATCATATAGGAATGGGGTGTATTCTCCTTTGGAAGCGCGACCGAGCCGCAGTTCAGGCAGTGTATCCCGCCGACAAGCTCCGACTTGGGGATATGCGTGTGTCCGTTTATCAGCACTGCGCCCCTGCCGAGCGGCGGAAGTGTCCGCGGATTGAAATGATGACCGTGCGAGAGGAAAAGCTCCCGTTCGTCGGTGAATATCACCGCGCTGGTCTGCAATACGGGGAATTCCAGAACCATCTGGTCGACCTCGGTATCACAGTTCCCGCGAACGCAAAGCAGATCGTTTTTAAGCGGGTTGAGCAGCTTTATGACATCCTTTGGCGCATGACCCTCGGGGAGATCGTTCCGCGGACCGTGGTACAGGACATCTCCGAGCAGACACAGCTTTCGCGGCTTTTCCCGTTCATATGCCGCAATCATTTTTTCACACCACAGCGCCGAACCGTGGATATCGGACACGAACATTAACTTCATGAAATTCTCCTTTCAGCTAATCAGCCGCATTACAAGCTCCGTAAGGAAAACTCCTCCGCAGGCGCAGACGGCGACCGTGAGCAGTCCGCGCTCGAAAAACGCCAGCACCGCTGCGACAAAAAATCCCGCCGCCGCGCTTATAACGCTGTTGGAGCTGTAAAATACCGCGGGGATAGTCATTGCCGCCAAGACCGCATATGGGACATAATAAAGAAAGTCCAGCACGAACCGCGACTTTATCTTCTTGCGGAAAAGGCTGAGCGGCAGCATTCTGATAAGGTAGGTAACCATCGCCATTACCGCTACGCTTATAAATAAGTACAGTGCATCACTCATTGTCTGATGTCTCCTCTCTGCGCGGGAACAGCAGCGCTCCGAGCGCGGCGGCGATAACCGTGCAGATGATTATCGAAATGCCGCTTGATATAAATTCCAAAGCGGGCAGATAGTAAATGAACCAGCTCATAGCCGCCGCCGTTATTACAACGCTCATCACTCCGAGACTCTTTTTTGATGGGGGAATGAAGATCGCGATAAACATTCCGTAGATCGCTATTCCAAGCGCGGATTTTATCATTTCGGGGAGTATCGCGCCGAGGAGCGCTCCGACCGCCGTACCGCCCGACCAGAACAGATACGGCAACGTTATCAGTCCGTACATATACCGCGCAGGCAGCTCGCCGCCCTTTCCCGACGCGACAGCGAAAACTTCATCTGTCACGCAGAATGACGTTACTATACGGTGGAACAGGCTGTACTTTGCGTCCAGCTTTTGTGACAGCGACAGACTCATAAGCGCGTATCGCATATTGATTATCAGCTGGGCGAGCGCCATTTCCGCGAAACCGCCGTGAGCGGCTATTATCCCGATCCCCGCGACTTGTCCCGCGCTGGTTACGTTGGTGAGCGAAATAAGTATTGCGGTGATCGGCGGTATCCCCATATTGACGGCGGTAATGCCGAATGTAAACGAGACCGACAGATACCCCAGCGCTATCGGTATGCCATCCTTAAGCCCCGTTTTGAAGTTAAGTTCTTTCATTTTATCTCTCTTTTCATTATGTTTTACACTAGTCTTATTTTAGCACACTTACGGAGGTTTTTCAAGGGGATTTGTTGTTTTTTGAGGTAAATAAGAATTTATGTGAGCAACGCAAAGGGGTAAAATCGGGGAGCGCACGACAATAGTCAATCCAGTAAGTCAAATGAATTTCAAAAAGTGTCCGAAGGGAAGTGAGCATGCGGTGTCGAGATTTTGAAATTCTTTTAAATAAC